>Ga0224511_10005342_pt1 | contig 10048 bp, 7 predicted proteins | sample SF_May12_sed_USG_2_FD_169988 | JGI IMG/M metagenome (GOLD analysis project Ga0224511, IMG submission 169988) | Sediment microbial communities from San Francisco Bay, California, United States - SF_May12_sed_USGS_8_1 | ecosystem: Environmental > Aquatic > Marine > Sediment | place: USA... | reverse complement strand
GGACTATGTGAGGAGCTCATTCTCACAGTGGGTGGTAGGGACTATGTGAGGAGTTCATTCTCACAGTGGATGGTAGGGACTATGTGAGGAGCTCATTCACACAGTGGGCGGTAGGGACTATGTGAGGAGTTCATTCTCACAGTGGGTGGTAGGGACTATGCAAGGAGTTCATTCTCACCGTGGGTGGTAGGGACTATGTGAGGAGCTCATTCTCACAGTGGGTGGTAGGGACTATGTGAGGAGCTCATTCTCACAGTGGGGGTTCATCATGACTAGTCTGAAGATAGGTCATAAACCCAGGACCTTTTGATCTTGAGCCAAGCACTCTAAATAGCCATTGGATTATCATTTACCCTTGTCATGATAGCTCTATGGGAGAAGTCCACACGCCACTACAAATCTGTGAGTCTGACGCACACTTACCTGGCGGTTGAATGCTAGGTGGAGACGATTACCAATAAGGATTTTCGGTACGCCAGGAGCGTGTTCGTTCACTTCGCTCAACCAGCGTTCTATACCTTCAAAGCTCCACTTATTAGTGATATCATAGACTAGAAGAATTCCCTGCGCACCTCGGGAGTATGATCGGAGTATGGTGCAGAAACGGCCCTGTCCTGTAAAATATAATATACAACGTGCAGCAAACATCAACGGGTCACCTAGCTCTGCCTAGTATCACACACATTCATAGATCCAAAATTATGCTGGTTTTTCTGAATTGGTCTTGACAGTTTTAATACAGGTCGCAGTGCTGAAAAGTTCATGTCACTGAGCCAACAGTGTCATCTATCTCGGCATTATTTATTGATTTGGCTTCATACACCTCTCAGACAATAGGCGCATTCTGTATCGAAACACAGCAATGCTACAGAAAGCCTGGAGAACCTGTGACTAGAACCCAGGAAGCCATTAGATGCATGAGACCGATGGACCTGCCCAAATGCTCATACTCATGATCCAGTGCTTATTGGTGGGTCAGTGACGTGGAGGTTTGAGCACAATATCTTCAAAGGTCATTTGTGTCTTCCATAGTATAAGAGAATGAGCTTTAGAACTATAGGACAGGAGAGTGAGCTTTAGAACTAGAGAATAGGAGCTTGAGCTTTCTATAATAAAGGTGAGAGCTGGTCGTAATTCTTGAGGTCACCTGAATAACAGTAAAATGCTTAAAAACCCCACAGGATGGGAAAGTGAGTGCCCAACCAGTTATGAAAACAAAACACTAAACATACCAGAAGTGTTCCATAGTTGAAGTTTGACCCGTTTTCCATCTATGTTTAGCATAGTGGTTTTATGTTCCATGCTACGGGTGGCATAGGGTGATTGGGGCGAGGTCTCTTCTAGTCTCGCCAGAATCTCCTCTTTTCCAACATCCGCATCACCAACCAGCAGGAACTTGAGTAGATAGTCATACTCCTTGTTAGGCATGATGATTGACGAGGCTTGGGTCACATGGTGTTATCAGTGATACCAAATAGTGTGGATTGGAGACAAGAAATTAAGAGGCCACAGTAGTGTACCTAGAAGAAACCGTTTGCTTGCTATGAATATAGGGTTCAACCAACTAAAACTAGGATACAAAAACAATAAGCGCAGAACTGCAAGAGTGACTCAGGTAAGGAATTATCACCTAAGACTTCACTGTGGTTATATAGACTAGACAAACTGTGACATAAAACTGCTGCCTATGCCTGTTTTGACCCTGAGCCTGACCTTGCATTGCCTCTTATCCATTGGTCACTAAATACTTCGGGTAAAAGGACCAGTATAACTTACAAACGGTGTTGATGAGAGCGACTGACCCTGACCAACCGACAGTGGGGAGCAAGTTTGAGTAACAATTCTAGACTGAACCCCATAAGCCTTCACAAGCTTCAAAACTCGATTAAGCCGCTTCTAGTACTCGACTTGTGTAACTAACAGTCATACTAGTAGTGACTAAGTGAGTAACCAGATTTGTAGAGCTAACTTAAGAGCAAAAGGGGCCATTAGCTCTACTACTACTAGGACTAGTAGCCTAATAGCAACAAAGCTTGGTCTAAAATAAAAGTATAAGAACAACACTACTACTACTAGTCCATAAAATGCATTCCAATAGCATAGAAATTCTGTAAAAATAAAACCAACATTTTTAGTTGTCACTATTGCTAGTATTAGTGTTAGTATCACTGTCAGTGTCAGTCACTGCCAAAAACTTGAAAATGAAGTGACTGCAAAGTGAAGAAGAGCAAGAACTACTTTCTTTTTTCGCAACCGTGACGTCTGTTTTATAGACTAGCTATTTAGCCGAGTGACTAGTCAAACGAGTACCTGACCAGGTGACTCACCACACTGATTAGGTGACTTTGAATTTGATCGTGACAGTGTGACTGAAAATGGAACAGTTCCACTGGACGTGGTAGTGGAACTGGAAGCCAGCCCGGTGATTTCTCACTTCGCAGTTAGGATAGGATCATTTCATTTTAGAGTTGATAAGACCAGGGGGTCTTACTCTTTTTGTTTTTTACACCAACTGAATTAGTCAACTCAATTACACGATTTACTGATTTACTCTACTCACTACTGATCCAAGTTCGTGAATGGTCCCACTAGTTTGTAGTTTATTGACAATATACTTTAATTACCTTGGCTATGTACTGGCCCTTGTTTGCTAGAGAGTTTATCGCATAAGTTGACAATGCGTAGCCACCTCTGGACGCTCTGACTCCGACCAGTAAGAAATGACTGTGCTGTAACAGGCAACTAAAACAGGCAAGTTGAGCTTGTCAAAATTTGATGCGAATCGATACACCTCTACAGCCCTTGCATGGGGCTCTATAGAGGCACTAGGTGATTTGCTGTTCTGTCAGGCTGCCTAACCTTCCGGCGGGTTAAGAGTTTCTGCATCACATTTTGACATTCACTGTGCAGTCGACCTGTTAGTGTTAGTCTGTTACCCTATTCAACATGCTATAGCAAATACTGGTCTTTATTAACTGACGAATATATGAATGAAATTTCAAGGTTGCCAGTTTTTCGGGGTCTCGATTTAGTTCCGGTGAACGAAGTTGGTAGAAGTTGTCTTCAGGGTAAGGCATACAGTGGTAGCCATCCACTGCTCGATACGCAGGTCATCAGCTGAAAAGCATAGGTCAGGCGTTGTTTCAGAGCGTACTTCAGGACAACTCCTTATGATCCGCCCCAGCAGGTTGACACTGCCCCCGCGCGGCAGGCATACCGAGTCCCTTGCTGCCTGATGAAACTGGCAGCATGCTGTTTTTGGAACCACAAGTTCCACACCGCTATAGGTGGCAAGTGAACCTACCGTCATAGTGGACACGTGCTACTACCAGAGTTTTAATAATTGTATGTAGCGAATATGTATGACAGTAAATGCTACTGAGAATAATTAATTAAGAGTTGGTGCATTGCAAAAACATTAGAGTCGTTTTTAAATAGATTATATATTTTAACAGGCTTGTTTATAAAATTAGTAGACCATGTGTATTATGATGCACATTGAGGTGTATTCAGAAGCAAGATTTAATATGACGGAAATTAGAATATTTCATATTTGCTATTGCATACTACAATGCACTTAGAAATCAGTAACAATCGCTGATAGAAATTTAATCACAGTAAGGATCAAGGGGGTGGGCTTGCAAGCCAATCCATTCTATAAATACACGATCATGCATAAAATCATACGGACAATAACAAAATATCCATACCACAAAGGTTTGGCATTACTGAGTCAGTTTCAGACAGAAAGCTGGTGTGGGTGTTGATCATGCAGACCTAGTCATGATAGCGTAATCACTACCCACATTCAATCGGTAGCGATTAGAAGCGTCGTACTGACTCTCTATTGGCTCAGAATATACAGAGCTCTCCCGGTTGATGACAGGAAATATCCTGAGGCTAGTGGGCGGGGTCAGCTGATTGCTTGTAGGTAGCTCATAACCTTCATTGAGCACAGGCGTTTCACTCATATAGGAGAAGTGGATCTCCGGTGCGGCGTATTTTTTCGGTTTGAGACCTCGGCGACGAATAGTGACTAAGAGAATGATAAATCCAGTTAATGGTATCGCTGAGCTGAGTCCGGCTGCCAGAAAAACTGGAAAAAAGACAAAGCTGTTTGGAGAATTACATAATGTAAGTTGGCTATCGAGAGAAACGTGTCGGTCTAACTACAGCCAGTTGGTAGGTTGGAAACAATCGTAGGGTATTGTTTTAACAAGCTCACTCATACAGTTATCCTTCAACAGAGACGAACCTCAGACCTGAACTATAAGCTATGTAGGAGCTAACAAGTAGGAGGCAAAAAACCCCAAGGTAGAGGAGAATAGAAGCTATGGTAATCCGTTAACGATCAATGGAAGATAATGAGTATAGAGTTATCCTCCCCTCTCCTAATGATAATGAGGCCATAGGAGAAACAATGATTGGTGGTAGAGAGCTGGGCTCGCAAGAGTTGGAAACTGGGTTCATATCCCAGTGGACTTCCGTTGGGCGTGTAAGCGCCTCATAATTTATCCTACCTAAAAACGAAAACAAGCCTTACCATGAGGTGGAGCGTTGATACCATAGAGTTATCCGCTAACTCTATGGTTGATACTGATCCACCCTGACTGGTAAAAATACAATCATCTAACCCAGCAGCTCCATTAGAGCAGTGAAGAAGTCAAGCAAGCAGGAATATGGCTTTTTACTTAGCTTCTTTGGAAAGGGAAACTGACCAATCCATCGAGACATGATGCATTCTCTCCCATCACTCCACGCGAGCTGTCTCCCTTTTAATAAGCAGATCGCTGTGGGAGATCCTGATAGTTCATATGGAGCACCGCATTGATATGTCACTACGCTACCGATAGCTAATGAGCTGGTAGTGACTGAACCGTGGAGTAATGACGGTGGAACAGGACAGCTGCTTAATCGCTGATCAGAGTGTAGTATACCAGACTCATCACCAGGAATGGATGTTGTTATAGATGATGCCATACTTTTTGTTCTTGCTGTTGTCTGTAATATTCTTGTGCTGCGTGGATATGTTGTGACCGAAGTGATATCAGTATCCACTGTAGAACCGTTTAGACTCACCCTCTGCATTGTTGTTGTTGTAGAAGCGGCCACTGTTGCCGTTATTGTTGTTGTGGTTGCTGCATTTGAAGATGTCAGTATGGAGACAGCGATAGTTGTTGTAGCCCCGCAATCAACTTCAAAACGCAGAAAGATTATCCTCAGACAGTACATAAACTTCAACACTTGGAGATTACATTGAGCATTCATAGAATCTGTTGTATACTGTACATATTACCCATAAAACCGGAGTATCATCCAGCGAAATTAATATGTTTATGAGAAGACACCACAAAGTCTATCAATATTTGTTATTCAATTATAGTAATATAGTATTATAGTATTATGCTAATTATAGTATGATAGTAATGTTTCAAATCTACTCTTATTATAGTGTGAACTGCGGCTTAACCAGACAATCGCGTATCATCCTCCAATCTAGTGGATATAAGCGCTTATATACCATGAGGTTGTGTATTTGGTGTATATTGGATCGGTGCCGCAGATGATAATCCTTCATTGTGAAAAGCGACTACTTGAACCGTTAAAATTTGATCAGCGTCCAGTCCTCTCAGCTTCAGTTGAGAAATCAGTCCCGCTCGATAAAAGTTCCTCCATAACTTGCAGTCACTTGTCCAGATCTTTATGAGAAATTGTGTTGTTTCTATGCAGTTGTGTGGGCCAGCCTATAAATGTGTACAAATAAACTGTCCTGCACTAAACACAAAATGATACAGTGCAATGCAATTTAGCCTTAAGCAATTTAAATGTGTTTTGATCATAATAGTATAGTCAGTCCTTTTAATTGGATTACTATTTTCTGCTTAGAGTAAATGATTTGGTTTTGTGATTTTTTTTATCACAGACTGTGACTGGGCACTTTAATCACAGTTTACACACCTATTTTTGAGAACCCTGATGTTCGTACCTGCCAGTTAATCTCAATAAAGCGTCTTCCATTGCCAATTCCATCAGTTATGGTAAAGGTTGGTGGAGCAGGAGCTGAAAAGAGAGTACATCATCCCTTACAAGCCCATACAGCCTGCAATGCTCCAGATGGGAGAAAGTCTGTGTATCAGTTAGAAACAAGCTCATAATCAGTAATTAAAGTGTAACTTTTGAAAGGGGACTGCTTTAGGTGAGAATTGTAGACCGTCACTAAGTTGTTGCAATTTATGGTCCGGACGTGTGAAAATTGGACGTTAACCCCTCATTGCCTAGATGTTGTGGTGGGGAAACGATGATCAACCCCCTCCCCCGTGTCCCTCCACATTTAAAGCACTGCTTATCACTAAATATCTCTGTCGGGAGGCTGGTTATACGGACAGTAGAGAATATCTCTGTCAGGAGGCTGGTTATACGGACACTCTGTCGGGAGGCTGGTTATACGGACAGTAGAGAATATCTGACATCAGATAATGGGTGTTGCTCACTTGCCTATCGAAATTTCCCTGCAAACTGGGCCGTGCTATTGAGATCTGGTGTAAGCACACAGTACCATGTATCTAAAGTAAGCGATGGCTTATTGATATCGTAGATATCCTTGGCTTGGGGGTAGCTAGTTTGATCCCAGTTTGGAAAGAAGCTTTGTCTTTCGCAATACCTTCGTTGGTTATGGATCCTAATGTTAACTAAAGCAGGCCCTCCCAAAGAGTTTCCTTCTCAAATTGACATAAGGCGAAATGGGTGAAAGCAGAAAGCTTCCTAATGACTCACGCTGAGAAGGATTGAGTCAAATAGATTCAATAGACTAGTTTCTGAAATACCCCTGAAGGCTGTTCTGTTTTGAAGGCACAAAATCAATTGTTACTTACGTAGACAAGGTATGGAGCAGTCAGCCATTGAAATCTGGGTGCCATCACCAATAGTTCTCTGATAGCACCGAACCCTCTGCCGGGGACGGAAACCACACACTGTGACCGATGTGTCATATGTATTATACCAGATATTATTATCAGTATTATCTACCTCACATTGATACTACAATACATGTATTTATATCTGTTTATACGTGATCAGTTGTGAATCTCCACAGGACGATGCATGCATGTGATAATTGGTATTGCCATACTGATTATAGTATAATAATTCTGAGATGAACAAGATATATGGACCATGCAAGTATTATATAAAAGTCATTGTCTTTTCTATTTCCAATACACCTATTAGGTGATTATTGGGACAAACCTAACCCACAAGGAAATGTAGTACTTCTATTGACACATGTACAAAAGGGCTTATACACGGCCACTCGAAGAATAAGGAGTTGTTTTCACTTGACCTTATGCACCCACTGATTTACCTTATGTATATAAAACCGATCATTTGAAGCGACAGGATGAGTTGTCCTATAAAAACAAATTTTTTCAGCCACCGTGATTCTCCACTTACAGTTATACCAATGAGCTGAGGCAGCTATCATTCTCAAATATGGAAAAATATGTCACCATGCAACCACTTGGTAAATCAACAGTCAAGAAATTCACCGATATTGCTAATTGTATTTGAGAAAGGCTGTGCATTTGCTGGTATTGGCACATCTGTTGAATTAGACCCTTCTCAGAAATTAACTTACGTTTCCTTCAAAGGAGTGACAAAAATACATGAAATGCTGAGTAAATACTGTGATCCAGTGTAAAACCAATAAAATAGATCTCTCCGGCCTATATGTGGTACACCCATGCAACGCCTTACATTGTCACAATTCTTCTATGGAGGTGACAGTAAAGTGACCAAACTAGGCATTCTGCATCTGAATACGGAGTTCGAGTTTAATACTAAAGTCATACTGAAATGCCTTAGCAAGCCACCATATCCCAACACATGGGTTAAACTTATGTATTCATCCACCCAAAGAGACTAAGTCCGTACTAAGACTGTGATTTGGGTTTAACCGCAGTTTATGAAGAATTCAGACCGGAGGAGACTACATTTACTAGATCCCAGATTATCCCAAAAAGAAGACCAAGAAGGCTAAGTTAGCAACCGGTTATTTCCATTGCTAGTGATGATTTTATCAGGGATAACTGCGTTTTCAGTTATAAAATTGATCTGTTTCAGGGGCAAACTTCCACTGAAAGAAACCACACCTCAAATGAGGAACAAGTCATAAGTCAGGGGTGTTGTGAATGTTATAGAAAACCATGATGAACAGCACAACATGCCTATGCATTTAACCACACCCTAGAGGGTAAAACAGCTTATATACATGAATAAAACACCTTAAAATGGGCGAGGTAGATCGCACAAGATTCTGCTTAAAAAGTTTGTGGGTCATTCACCAAACTTGTCATTTACAATGGGTGGTATTACCCTAAGAGAAAACAGAAATGATTTTTCTTTACTCGGGCAATCGACCTCCTAAGCCTGAGGTTTTTGAAGTGGTAGAAGGTTGGACGTATATGAGGAGCTCATTCTTACAGTGGGTGCTCAGCAGGACTAAGACTGAATCAGGGATCTTTCAATTGAGCTTAGCACTCTTGCCATTGATCTATCCCACTATCCGGTGTTTTCTCTCCTCATACTTTCCTACCTGATACTCCACAGGACTAGTGACAGAGGCTGCTCTCCAGTGAAGCTCAATACACTCTGATGAGGTGACTTTTAGTGTGAATGGGTCAACAGCAGCTGAAGAATTACCAGCAGTAGGCGGAGAGTAACCTACATGTACATGATAAAATAATGTCCGCCCTTCGGGCTTGAAGAGGACTAGATACTTCTCGAGGAAGCCTGACTTGTGTGTGGATTAGTTTAAAGTGAGGTAGATTCATACAACAATCAACCTAAGCTCTATTTACGTGTCACATGTAAATGATCATAACAGTCGATTAGCATATACCACCTTCTGTGTAAAACACAACTAACTTTTACACCATTTTATTTTCTCATGAAAGTATGTGGAAGGAGTACAAGGGAATTCCCTTAGCCTGGTGACTATGATGTAGGCTGTGGGTTAAAAACTTTGATTTGAGGACCGAATCCTAGCTCAGAGGTACAAAAAACAGACGTGACTGCGTTATATGATATTTTCTCGAGATATACAACCAACATAGAGGTCTTTTCTTTTATTGAACCATAAAATAGGTTGGTTCTACTTATTCTATGCATTGAACTGGAAGGGCCTGAGTTTTAACGAAGTTGCAATGATAACTTTATTCATGCAGTGAGCACAAAACTCTACTCTAACTTGTACTCTGCATGCTACACATGATGTCAATATCTCAGTATCAGCAGACAGGAATACGGAGAATGAAGACAAGAAAAAACATGGCGAGCATGATCAGTAACAGAGTGGTAATGCTGAGCTGTTTATACTGGGTGGAAATACTCTGGAATACAAAGCCAAAGAATATCACAATATCCCAGCGTTGGGGCTCTCAGCGTGAGACCCCAGTTAGTTTACCCTTTCTCACAAAGTGTCAGCGTCATATATATGATGGAACTTTTTATAATTCGTCTCTAAATACAGCACACCTAATTTCCTACCTGACAACAAAATAATTTAAGACAAACATTGAATGAATATCTTGTTCAGTATTCGACACCGTATGGAGCCACACACTTTTTGTTCGTCACTTCACGAATATTTGTCGAAGGGGTACAATCATCAATGAACGTCCTCATATAAATCTAGTAAGCAGGTATATGATTGCTTTGGTACCATAGGATTCTACAGGATAAGGGACATGTCATGTAGTATACTGTCCAGACAGTCACTGGGTGGTATAGCAGCTAGTTTGTGTCAAATATCAAGGAAGTGCCCTATAGACCATCTCAATCGAAGCAGTGATCTTCCGTGAGAGAAAAATTAGCTCCTAGGATCCCGAACAAAGCAGTCTCCTGTTGTAGGAGCTCCTATTAATTCCAGCTCAAAGCTAAACAAAAACTCACTATGAGGTGGAGCATTGATACTGACCCCTCACTATGAGGTGGAGCATTGATACTGACCCCTCACTATGAGGTGGAGCATTGATACTGACCCCTCACTATG
>Ga0224511_10005341_pt1 | contig 10049 bp, 6 predicted proteins | sample SF_May12_sed_USG_2_FD_169988 | JGI IMG/M metagenome (GOLD analysis project Ga0224511, IMG submission 169988) | Sediment microbial communities from San Francisco Bay, California, United States - SF_May12_sed_USGS_8_1 | ecosystem: Environmental > Aquatic > Marine > Sediment | place: USA... | reverse complement strand
AACAAGCACATGACATATACCAATAGCGGATTATTGCCCGGTCGATTCAGCGGCTACATTGTCACCTTAACGCTGACTATGAGCATTAATTATATTCACACTGACCCGAGAGTCAGTAGGACTACTTCAGTGAGTGTGGGCATACGAGTCCGTATATTACTACAGCTCACTCAGTTACTAAGTTAGTGACTAAGTGAGTCAGTATTCACGAGTCGAGCGGTAAACAAAGTAACGTAAGTCGTAAGTTACCAATACAAGACAAGCAAGCCGAGCGAGTGCTTTGGTCTATCTGTGATATGAAGTCTTGTTTTTACCTGAACAAATCCGCTCTGGCGCAAATGTTGTGATTCGAAAGTCTGCTATTTAATAAAAATCGAAGACGTTCTGTAACTGTCCAAATGGAGACGCGTGTCCAAACGAACTTCTAGCTCTATCTTTACCTTTCTGGGCTCGTCCCCAAATAGTACCGGAAGCCAGTGGGCGTACTAGCGACTTGTGGGTAAAAGCTAGTTGCAAATTACGCAAATTCTATTATTCCTTGTTTTATAACTTATATAGCTATATTAAATAATTTGAATTAATTAAAGGTGAGTCACAACAAAATACTAAGGTGGTGGTAACCCCAACTATTTTCATAGAGACTAACCGGATATCGAATGGCAGCCTCCTTCAGTCTGAATTTATGGTGGGGGAACTATTGTAAAGCTTTTTAGATCAACCCAAAGTTCACACTCATATATGTCATTTGTGATTTAGAAAGTACTGCTCACAAAGGAATGACGAGTTTGGAGTTAAAAGATGCCTTTATTTGGTAGGAAGAAGTCCGGTAAGTACTTTAAATCGCGCGAATTGCCTGGCAACGCCCCCTTGGACTTGGAGTTGGACTCCACTCTCACTCTGACTCTCCTGCGCGTGCTCAGCCAGTAAAGTCTGGCTAGTGTCCTCGCAGCTCTGTGAGTGCAGCTTTGGTTCATGCAAATTGATAAACACTCTCTCCAGTTAAAACCTGAGTTAACAGGGGTAGTTTTGTTTGGCAGCCCAGCGGTTTAATAACGCTAAGTGACTAGCACAAATCCAGCCATGCGCTGCAGTTGACAGCATCCTACTGTTCACAGTGTGGGCAAGTCATTCCTATATCTACTGCGTGCGAACTGAGCACTCCTTCATTCGTTGTATATTATAACATGCCATCTATGCACTAATTTAATATTTGACTGACCATGTATATATGGGACTTGAGTTTGGCTACTAGTTACAACATAGCTAAAGGCCGCCAAAGAACTTCGCTGTTTCCCAGTGTAAGGTTACTGTCTAGCATTGAATGATGGTCTCAGAATTAGTATGTGATTTAAGATGCACAAGCCTGTTGTATACTAGTATACGATTTTGCACCCAAAATGCTTGATTGCGAAGCTCCAGTATAAAGTAAAGATTGTCATGGTCATCAATTATGCACATTGATGTTGATTCACGCTTGAAACTATTTATCCTGATCCTGATAGATGGAGCTCTATTTGTGTCCTACAGCCCAGTCCCTTTTGCGTGAGGTCACCAATTCACCTAGGACCTAGGTGAACTATTCGAAGCTATTTGAATTTTAACGAATTCACAGGCCTTCCCCTGATCATGGCTATTTTTTTTAGAAAAACCAAATTCAAAGGAAATTAAAGAGGCAAGACCCAAATCGCAATTTTACGACCACACGGAAGCCGACGTCAAAGTTCGGAACAAATCAAACCCAACTTCAAACGAAAAGAGACGATCAAAGTCAAAGTTTTACGAGGATGTCATTGACACATCCGAGGCAGAGCCTGACACAACCAGTGTGCAAAGTGTGACATGTAAGTTTCCACCGTAGACTAACTCTAACTCTTGAGGATAGCTCTATGGTTTGCTTTAATAAACAGCACTGTTTAGTTTGTAGATGGAAGTCTTTGTATGTAAATCGCTCATGCTGACCAGCAATAATGTCAGGCGTTATAGTGTTAGGCTTGATAGACAGACATGTATCCAAGACCTTTTTTATGATGAAAATTCACCCCACCTATGAGCAGTGTGGTATTACTAGCGCATGTATGATAATCAGGCTCTAGCCCGCATGCGCTGAAATGCACAAATTAAATAAGTTGTGTGGGAAGATCAAAAGCACATAACATATGTCACTGATCAGACATAGAGTGCTTGAGCGAAAAAGCATGTATCGTCAGCACACGAATAGCTCAGTGGGCTCACTTGGTATCCCGGTGCCACCTATCTCGTTGATTGTAGCTGCTTCCTCTGTTAATGGTGAAAAACGTAACCAGCCACCCGCCTACTGGTCACTGAATTTGGACATCGCGGGCGATCTAGGTGAGTTTTCTGTCCTATCGCTTTCACTTGCGCAATCTGCGGTTTGGTCTGAAAACCCCAGTATTGTTTTGTGGTCTGTGTGGCTGACACACTATGGGGTAAGCGGCCACACTTGATGCGATCAAGCTGAGCTGATGAGCTGGACTACTAACTAGGTTCAATTTATTATTACAGGTGAACAGACTGATACCAAGTGGACGAGGCGTACCTCAAATCTTAGCAAAACCTTCCATGATGTGCTCCATGACAAGGATGTACTTACGTACTTTACACAATTTATGACCTCTAAGCATCAAGGTCATTTAATACGCTTCTGGCTGGACTCTGAGAACTTTACTATCGCAAGCCTCAGTCGTATTCGTGTCCACTCACAGAATATCAGGGATTCTACGCAATCACTGCTAACTGAACAAAATGGCCCGACCACTGCATCCACGACAGTTAGTTGTGAACAGTCTATGGCTGATCTTCAGGAATGTAAGTCTACCATTTCATTCATCCTCGTCATCTTGTCACCGTCACAGTATTATCTGGGCGTTTTATCTCGGACACCTCTTGTATGTATGTTTCCTGCGTTACAGGCCTCAAGTCAGATGCAGTCAATATTTACTCTCGGTATATAGCACTGGACTGCAGTACACCTACAGGAGTTACAGAAGAGCTTCGGAACAATACTATCAGTATGTATTGTCAGTCAAGTTATCTGTTGTGGTCACCAAACAAAAACATCAGCTGTGCTTACTTTCATCTTTAGTCAACAGTCAATTCGCATACATGTGTATCAGCAGCTCAGCTGACATCAGATGCCTCAGCACCTGGTTGGGTCACTGTTTATCAGACCTAATAGTCTAACATGTATCAATTTACTAAACTTTTCCCTATGTGCATCCTATTAGCTTGTTTGTATCACTTTTTGAACCCCTGTGCACCCCCTTTGCTAGTGATATTTTCTAGACTTTTTAGAACAGTTTATGTAGAACACGGTCATCTACTATGATCTGCTTATACATCAAACATACATACATATGCTTTGATGCAGTAGATTTATCCAGTACTTTACTCCGTGTTCATCAATCATTCCTAGTCCTTACTAGCTGAGCCTAGTTTATACATGTATGCATATTGATCAAGTCTGAGGTCTGTAATGTAATAAAATGTTCTGTGGTTCACCAATTGGGCACAATGGAATCCATGGTAGAAGCTGACCACTGTCCACAGTCACTGAAGTGAAGAGAAAATCACTACCACCTTTCTATATGTGTTATAGCTTGCTTTGGTGATCAGGGGCTTTACACTGAGTTCACCTCCATGCCCACTCAGTTCAGTGACTGGTGCTGACAATTCTTCTCTTCTTATCGTGTAAGTTTCTCAACTGCTTACTATGGCATATTTTCCAGGTAAAATATGCAGCGAAGATGGCAAGGTTGATCCTCAATGTTTCAAAGAATGCCAAAGTTTCATAGAATCAATTTTATTGCGGGAGTAAGTATCTTTACTAGTCTTCACTGTTCGGAGTTTCCGAGAGACATAATGTACCTTAATGTACCTTTGCCTTTCAGACAGTTAGGTCGTCACTACCCACATTTGGCAGCTATTCTCTGTGCCCTTTGCAAAATCACCGGCTAAGTTCCTAAAAAACCTGCGCCCACTGCGAGCTAAAGTTGTCCTTTTTTATGATGGAGTTGTCCTTTTTTATGATGGAGTTGCCAAATCGATTGGCCAGTAACTGGTCACCAATAGGTGGATATTTTTATATGAAAATCCTTCGCAAGGTGTTACAGAAGTGTAGCTACCTCTTGAGATGACATGGCCTTACTCACCGCCAAGCATAAACATATCTGAACGAGGCACACTCGTATGAACTGCTGTTTATACCCTTGACGCAGTCTCAATTTTGCTCTGTTCTGGGCATACCATCTTATCGCTATCAGGGCCCACTAGCAAATACTCCGGTTGCTGAGTGCCATCATATCAGCTATAAATCACCATCATATATGTTATCTGTTTTTAGATATTATAAAGATTTCTTAGATAGCACCTTCTATAGAAAATATCAGATTGATATACTGACAAGTGGTAAGCTACAATTACTGGATGTGCTTTACAATGATAACGCCATGGGATACTTCATGGAGGTATGTGATTATAGCCACTATAACAGTTTGTCAATCAGGGGATACTTATGATCTCAGTCACCCGCACTGTACACATAGGACGGGTACCAGGAGTGGCAGAGAAATTGGTCTATTGAATCTATATGACATGGGTGGATCATAAGGAGACTTTTCGTGTGCCCAATAGAAAAAGTTATCCGTGGGAGGACTTAACCGGTTCACAAAGTCCAAACTGTGCCCTCACTGGGTGTCAAACTAGGCACCTCTGATGCTTAGCCATCAGTTCACCCTACCATCGGAGAGACTAATGTGGTTGTTTTGTAGTTTGTAGAGCAGGAGAAGGCCTCGTCATTATTACAGTTCTGGATGGCCGTTGATAATTTCCAGACCCAACTAGAATCACCTGAGAATACTTACAGTCGGAAGGAAGCACAGGCAGACGCTATGATTCTCTATGACAGGTAGTGAGACTGTCATACCCAGTTAATCATGTAAAGGGAAAAGCACTAACTACTATATTGGCCTGAACCTTGCTTGTAGGTGCCCTTTGGTGTGAGGCATTTGGCTGAAAGTTTACAGCTGTTAAAATGTCTGTGAGCAACTAAGCGTAAAAAGACATTGTTTTGAATCCCTGCAGTGATTTTGGCTCAGGAAAATTTCTAGGACCTCAAAATACTCGTCAAAGATCCTCCATGCTCCAAGCCCCCATGTCCTGTAAACCTCCGCTAAATATGTCTTATTTTTATTGGTACAAGTTTTTTTTGGGTTTTTTTTCGTGTCTCCATGACCGAGCAACTGTCAGGAGTGGTGCAGAAATTGGCCTACTGAGTGTTTCCCAGGGTGCGTCATTAGACTTTCTGCTTGCACCCGCGTGCCCCATAGAGAAGGTAACTCATTGAGGCGAGATTGAGCCATTTTCTGCCACGCTGGCTCAGGACGGGTTGGCAGAGTGCGATCAGCCAGGGAAAAATCCCTTGAAATACTCCGCCATGGCTGGGAGTTGAACCCGGGCCACGGGGAGGACAGACAGTGAGCTATCCCACTGAGCTATCATGACCGATTATTGGTACAAGCTTTCTAATGCTAAAGGTTTGTAGTTAGTGATCCCAGTTGTATGCAGTTTTGAGACTTGTACCAATACAAGTCTCAAAACTGCATACAACTGGGATCACTAACTACAAACCTTTAGCATTAGAAAGCTCTGTTTGAACTAGAAATAGTTAATATAATTATAAAATCAGTGTCTAAATAAAGAGAATGAATTTCCTGAGAGACAAATAGTATCTTCTTTTTTATCTATTGTGCGAAAGCAACTTAATGACAGTCAATTTTTTGTCTATTTAGGTATTTCTCTTTACAAGCTGCCGAGCCTCTAGGCTTCACAGATAAGATTCGTATGGTCGTTGAGCTAAATATCTGTCACGAGGATGGACCACTAGCTGACTGTTTTGTCATACCCAAAGGAATCATTCTCGACACGCTCAATCAGGTATGCATCCATTTACTATAGACCCAGTAATCCTTCCACCATGCTAACACTGCCCAGGGTTGTAGCTTCACCAGAACCTGTACGGTGGTATCCTAGACGGATGGATTCCCAGTAATACTCTGTTTGAGGTCTCAGGTTTGTTCCACTTACCCGGTTAGAAGGGGTTTCCTAGGAAAAAACTAGAACATCCACACACAATGATATCCTAAACACTTATATGACTGTAACAACCATGATGGACATGTAAGTGGAAGTTGTTTTATGCGTAAATTCCAAAGATATTGCACCTGGATCTATCATCGCACTGCTTGATTTTTATAGGTTCTCTTCCCATGGTTTCTTCAGAGTCAGATGTACTTTAGATTTCTCTCTGATCTTATTGGCTCAGTGCAGATGAACAACAAACCAGTTAATCTTCACAAGAGAACAGGTAAACAGCCTCATTCTATTGAATAAAATATGAAACTCACTAAACGGGGTTCTGTGCAGGTTTTTCTGCTATGCAGATTTTGAGGTCACTTGACCAAGATTGCTCGTACTAAGCGCGGAAAAGCCTACGATCTAAAAGTTTTAACGTTGACCGCGGCCTGCATACTGTATATTGGTAGAATCTTTCAAGACCTTCTAGTGATGGCAGCTTTGTATAACCTCGAAAATCCCCCTTCTGGCTTGCTGCTCGAGCTGGGTCTCTGAGAGAAATTCGCCTCAGCTGTCACTCACCTTATTTGTGTTGGATTGATTAATCACATATAAAAGTAATTGGCCTTGTAGTAACAACCCTAGAACCCGACTCGGAAAACTCACCAGAAGTTCCCAGTGAAAAAGTAGATTTCTTTTTGTGAAAATTTGGAGTGGCAAACACTCAGTATTATGTATTCCGCATCCGAGGAGGTCAGTGTGAGAGCAGAAAACTCCGCGTGTGAATCTGCTTCTTGCATAACTGTGTTTAGTGAGCTTAATCTTCAATACAATTCTCGTAGGCTGTATTAGTGCTGCCCCACTGCTGTACCACTGAGATTGACGTCACTTAATGCCTCAGCAATGGTGAAATACTCTGCTGTGTGAGCTATTTTTTTCCAGTGTCAACCAAAAGTAAGGCCTAGTTGATTATGAGCCTGACAATCACAAGAAATATTTTATTGACTCTGGTTAGCACCAACTTTTCTGTCTGGTGCTATATACCAACCCTATCCTATCATCTCTCACTCCCTTTCTCAAGCATAACTCTACATAAGCTCTGCATGTACAAGTACGTCATAATCATCTTGTTACATCACAGTCTGTCGGGATGTTGTAGAAAGCACCTCTAGTTTTGATACACATAGTGTAGGCAGCGGTAATGATGGTAAAGTCAGTGCTGCCTCATCATCCACAGACCTACGCCACAGAACGGCAATCGAAGATGATGTACCACTGTGGAGGCGTCGCCCTCACAGGTAAAAATAAAAATGAGGCTCTAGCTTGACCTTGGCTGACCTAAAAATATTCGCTTTCATACCAAGACTGAGGACTTTCTACTCGGCTACAAACTAAAACTACTAGTTATCGAAAACACACAAGGTTACATTTGATGGTTGAAACCTGATGGATGGTTCTGAGTTATACTCCAGTCCAAAACATGCCTGTTTCGTATCAACATCAGTCGCAGGACTGGTAACGTCCTACCAGTGTGCGCATGCAGTGTGACATGACTAACTGGCCATGACAGTCTCACTACCTGTCATAGAGAATCATAGTATCTTCCTGTGCTTCCTTCCGACTGTAAGTATTCTCAGATGAAGTTCCATGAAAAACTTAAAAATCACCCTCCATTTATTTAAAATAAACTGATTGGGATGGAAACAGACCTGAACAGGTCTTAGATTACCACCTTACCATCATTTTAGTGAGCCTAACATTGCAAGGCATAGCCCAGCAGTGAAGCGATTTTAATCTCAGCAAACCAGTCAAGCGTAGACCTACCATGCCAAATAGATGAAATGAAGACGGAAACATTAATTCGGCGATTTTATCGCGAAGTTTCTTTACTATAAATTTGCACTCGTGCACATTGAAGGTTATTTTTTACAGGGATGTCATGTCGATAGGGCATTTAAATGAGTTTGGTCAGTTTACGTCGGAACTGGATCTGGAGCATGTGCCAGATTTGGACAAGAAAACAGGTTGGTTTGCTGGATAATAATCACTGTTTCCCCTTCGCTCAGTTATCTGCTCATTTTGAGCTTTTGTAACAGAGTTTGTTAGTCTCCTAGTCTCAAAAAGAAATCATTTTTTCTCTCCCCCTTCCCGTTTCTACGGTTATCTAAATTATCAGTCAGCTTGGCACTAAATCTTTGCCCTCAGTAACTTAGGACTTTTCCACAGATATTTTGACTTGTTTTTTCCCGTGGTATTGACTATAGCCATTGTCCTTTGTAACCAGTCACAATAACTATCCTCCTCGGTTTCAGGTAGATTTTCCCGGAAGAAACGAGAGAAAGAGAAGATACAGGAAGACATGGCATGGCATGTTGCTAAGATGATAATCGGTGATATTAACAGGGAGACCGGCGCTACTATAGAAGAACCTTCTAGTCTTTTACTTTCTCCCGGTTCTCTTCGCCCTCCAATGGGATTATGAGAAACAAAATCCCTGTGCAAGGGCTCTAATTAGCAAATCACATCGCAGAGTGACGCTCCTCTGACTGACGTCATCAAACTGGGCCAAATTACTGTAACTATGGTGCTTTAACTGAATGCGTTATCTTGTAGCCTATCTATTGGTAGTTTGTTGAATTCTGCACTGCGGGTTTCTAGCAATGCAATCATCATCGCTATCCTACCCTAAATTGGCAATTCAGTCTGTATACCGATTGTGGGCCAGCTTATCCTCGACAGTCAGTTTGAATTCATCACGGAATAAAATATTTATTATATTTCTAAATAGCTGCTGTTTTGCCACTTCATGAAGATGACCCTGACTAACATTACTGAATGATGAGCTTTGTTTGTGAGATCAGGTTTTGCCATGGAATCAGCAGCGGTACGAATAACTTAGTATGAATTTTACTGGACTGCAGATTTTACTGCTGTGTTGATTCTTGGGAAATAAAAGCTTTTACCTTGTATAAAACAATTACCGGTATTCAGATATTGTGATAGATATGAGGACGCGATAATGATCCGAAATAGATGGATGCATCTTTCCAATTGACGCAGTTTTGTACTCAACCATCTTTTTCAGTATTAAAGACAGGTATTATTGCAAATGGTGCCAGCTCTTAGTTATAACCACCTATAACCACAGCGAACTCATTGCCCAATCATCATCCAGAACTTAGAGAAGTCATGGATGTACTAAGACCAGCACATCACCTGAATTTGTCTTTCATCAAATTTTTCATCGTCCTTTTTTCAACACGTGATAGGCATATCATAGAACCCGAAAAGACGAAGCTCTCGAGTGTTGGCATCACTAGCGGATTCTGCCCATGTACCAATCTCGACACGCATAATATAAGGTCTGTAATTGTGAAATCACAAATAAACACAGATTTAGAGATTGTATGCATAATGAAAAGTCAGTTTTACTGTAGTATATAGAATTATGCTATGTGCAGATTATCTACACATGGATATTTGTATTTTGAAGCTGAGAGGTGATAGCTAGGGCCCTATATACTAATTATATATAGGCTCTGCTTCAGCGCATCTTTAGAGTTTAACAGAGTTTTATACCCCTTCGTGGCCCGAGACACCCTGCTAAATTTCTGGTCACGCCCCATCAGTCCATAATGCTTCTGTGAACACTGCGTCATTACGTGTCTGACCTTATTACAGAAATGATAATGATAAAATAGGATGTTAATACATGCCATATGACAATACCTTCTACTGCTCACCAAAGCAATTATCGCCAGTATACCTTGACATTGAGCAATGGGTCAAAAACGCTGTCCATGAGAAAACCGATATTACTATCAAAATCTGTGCCAGACTAATAGAGTTAACCCTAGCAGCGTCCCGGGCCGATTTAATCGGCCCTAATCGGCCCTAGGAGTTGTCTGTAGTTTGCTTGGGCCGATTTAATCGGCCCAAAGGAATAAGCCAATGAGCCT
>Ga0224511_10005339_pt1 | contig 10049 bp, 5 predicted proteins | sample SF_May12_sed_USG_2_FD_169988 | JGI IMG/M metagenome (GOLD analysis project Ga0224511, IMG submission 169988) | Sediment microbial communities from San Francisco Bay, California, United States - SF_May12_sed_USGS_8_1 | ecosystem: Environmental > Aquatic > Marine > Sediment | place: USA... | reverse complement strand
CGCTAGTGACATGATCATCTTAACAGAATAAGGCGTACTGAACCAAGGGAATGGTCTTAATTATAGGTGTTGGCTCTGCGCTATGACGAATAAGCAGTATGTTATTTTTGCGCTTTATTTGAAAGCAAAATAAAGTTATTAAATTTAAATATAAATCGGAATGATTCAAAACCAGCACTTAATTCCGTTGAAAATTAAATTTAACAACACTATCATTAGTATTATGAACTGTCATGTTGTCGTCTGTCTACAGCAAATTAGTTTGGTGATGATATGGTCCATTAGGTCGAGCACATGAAGCCAGTCTGCAGATCGATAGCCTGGCAACGAAGTCACCGTGGCGAACAACGCGCCAACTGTTCTGTACAAGCTTGTCATGGGCAAACGCAAAACGCTTATCTTCAACTCGCGTGATTCGGAACGTGAAGAGAACAACTTTATCAGATCGAAGGATCTTGTCATGCACCAGAATAGCTGCCGTGAGAGAGGCGACGGCGCCTCCAAAAGAATGGCCAGTAAAGGGGAATTCTGGAAAACGGTCAGCAAGTGAAATCAAAGTGTCCCCATCATCTTCACACAACATTGTGGCAGATGAACTGTATAAACAGCCAATGAATAATAAATATGATAATTCAATGAAAAATCTGTATGTTGTAATCAATTGGCTTATTTAAAATGCTGGCCAACAAACAACACTGCCACGGTTAGGCATCAACAAAACAATGTAAAGTTATAATGATGCAGCAAATATTGCGGTAACCACAGAAATAGCTACTAGTATTTGCTTTGGTCGTCTTAGCAACTTTGACCTAGAGTGGTTAAGATGACAACAGTACTGAGGTCATTTGACTACGCTACTTGAGGTCCACGTCTCCAGTTCAACGTCTCTCTATCCGTGTCTTTCTCTGTCTTTCAATGGGGCCACTACTGATGCAATGCCACGGTTTTTGTACTTATCGTATTGCAAAGCATTTGACCGATTACAAAGGTATCAAGATAAAGATTTAGCGTCTAAGCTAATACAAACATGATGTAAATATATGTGTTTTGATGCCTTTAAAACGTATTTTATGTTAGGTATATAAAGCTTATGTCCACTAAACCCATAGATTCCTTAAAAAATGCCGTTGTTTTATTATGCAACACCTTATATTCATTTCTAAGCAAGTGTGCAACAGAGGACAAGGTATTAAATTTGTTAAATCTGTAATCCTTGTTGTGCACACCACGTACTCAATTATGTTCTATATAAACAGGTAGAATGCCAGTACAAGGGCAAACGGCGTTACCAACGGCGAAAACGTAAGTTGCTTGTATTCGGTATTTATTACTATCATCATACACTGTTTATGCACTTATAAGAACAGTCCATTTCGCATAAGTATGTAACTAAAATATAGCTTTCACATCAATTTCTGCGCGTTGCTATGTATGATTACATTATAGTTTTACAACTGTTTCTTTGATTCAAGATATTTTGTTTTTAAATTTATTACTTGCTTTTAAAATAATAAATGCGTTTGCTAAACGCTGAATTTTGTATACATACGTAAGAGGATTTCTTTTTAACGCGCCGTGCTTGTTTACCTTTCAAGGTTTAAACTGTCCATTGACGTCACGCCAACCGGTTGAGCGGTTCTAAGTATTACCATAACGTACGCACATTCATTTGTTGTTTTCCATGAAAAATTATCGATGTTTAAGATTTAGACTTAAAATTGTCTTTAATATTGAGCAGTTGTTTGTCGTTGTAAAATTCCATTTCTATGAAAACCTGAATCAAAACGTAAACATGTTATGGCCGTGGTCCCCACCAATCACCTATATATAAATAAGAATGTCACTCAGATACTTTTAATGGTCAGCATTTTCAGCAAAGGTAAGTTTTAATTACATGTATTTGATAAAAATAAATAAATACAATATCTAAATGTTAGGTTAAGCAAACAATTTAACTCGGTAATTACGATAATTATAATACAATTCGAGCATTTTTGGATTATAATCTATATCGCTTTCGCATATGGCAGTAAGGGCAGATTACATCAATAACATACTGTATATTAAATTCTGTAATAGTGTTTTGTTAATTTAAAATGGACCTAACTTTTCCGAGTATTAATTCCAAAGTGATATTTTTTACAGGAAAAGGCAAGAATACACACGAACATTACACTACTATTGAAAACACTGGTCAACAGTCGCACCATGGCAGTAGCAGCGATCCTTCTGGCGTGTCTCGGATTGGTTACTGCAGCACCTTACATTCTCGGGTACGAATACACATGTACAAATGTACTGTATTTTGTGTAGTATTCCCATTTGTACTTCATATGAGTTAACATAAACGCAATTTTTATTTACAAAAATTAATACTCGATAACTCCCAAACATTACTTTTTGCGCAATGAAATAATAGAAACTTGCTTAAGTCAAGCTTTTTACATTTGTAAAAACGCATTTTACCTGGTTCATGCTATAAATATGCTTGTCATAGAGCAAAACATATACAATAAATAACTTGTTATAAATAACTTATTACTTGCGTAAATATAGTTATTTCCAATTTACTTCTAACGATGTACATATGTAATTTATTATTATGTTTTGATATACTCAATGTCAACTATGCTTGCAGACCAAAAGCGTTTGGCGGTGAGCCTCTCACGGTGGCGAAACTAGAGAGTGACGGCTGGGAACTCGTGTTTAGAGCAACGGCGGGCAACGGCGAAATACCTTTCAACTCCTGGACCAATGGTAATACGGTTTCCATTAACTATTTAGGTTTTTGTGTACAATTTGGTTTTTTATTTACTTATCGACATTTTGAAATACATAATTGTAGCACATGTAGTATGATAAAGTTCCAAAACGTTATAAATAACAGTATATAGTAAAAGACCATATAACTTTTATGAACACATTTGTATAATAAGTATACAGTAGCTTTTAAAAAACCAAGCATTATTGTTCGTTACTGATTATCAACACACTTACGTGATATGATGTAAAACCTTTAATAAATGCAATTTCATACAAAGGTTATTCCTTGCAGGTGCTGGCACTACAGACATTAAACCAGTTGATATGGTGCCGTCAAATTCGCCAAACTTTCGTGTCAAAAATCTCCACACCGAATGGGCTGGCTTGTCACCAAAATACGTTAAGCTGGGTTTATACAAAGACAACAACGAAGTTGGATTCGTAGTGTTCAATGGCGTCGGTAGTGACATCAAAAACTGGTTTGCAGCTAACAATCTCTTGGCTTCTAGGTGGCCTAATATGACGCCGACATCAACCTACAACATATTTTCCATCGACGGTGATGTACGATCCACCCTTCAGAGAAGGTTCATGATCAGTTCTGCCTACGGTGGCTGTCCCAATGATATCGGTTACCTGGCTGTTATTGAGATAGCTGGTGCGTGTAAGTGGGACAAACATGCATCCTACCCACAATTCGTGTACGCTAAGGACAATACATACACAACTTGGGAAGAGGAGAATTTTGATCGCGCCGATTACATGGCAATTTTCATCAGCAGTTAGTGAGTGAACTAAACACAAGTAGAAACGGGCCACTTTGTAATGGCGCCCTAAAACTTGACATATCTACATTGTTTACAATATATTTCCTTTGAACATCTCTTTAATTTGTATTGTATTATCTAGATATCGACATCCGTTTATCCTTCTTCAGAAGTATACGTGTATACGAATAAAGAAAATCCAAACTATAGTCAAATGCATTGTTTAGAAACTGTCATAATACTAGTAACGGCGAAATGTACCTAAATATTAGATTTTCCCATTACCGTAATGGGAAAATTATTATAATTATTGCGCTCATAACGCACTCACAGGGTTTCGACGACATCTTTAGGGTATGCTCACAAATCAACACTTATCAACACTTATATCAAACTGAACAGTACACGGAACGAATGCAAAAAATACATGACAGAATCATTTATTGTACTAGTAATTTTATTCTCGTAACACATATGTCCGGGCTGGAGAAAAGACGGGAGGGCAAGTGTCGTTGGTGGAAAAACTACGGGAGGGGATTTGTCCGTGGTTCAGGTGAACAAAAACAGAAATTAGACAGCAGTCAATATTTTTATTCTACCGTGTATACATTTGACGTATTTTACAAAACGTTCTTTGTTAAGTTATTATTTCGTTCTGTTTTACGGCAAATACCATCTGTTGTTGATATATTTACAAAGAAAAAGTTGATAAAAAAAGATTGCACATAGCCCATTTAAGTCACACACAACAAAATGTTAAAGATATGTTAAGTCATTTTACATTGAAGGTAATAGGAGTGCAATGGATTAACATATTTTCAGCTAGGTACAGGTTTTCAAAACCTTTTTTATTTTAAATTTATGCCATTTTAAGACGATCCACCGCACCGCGTTTCTCAGTTTTTTTTATAAACATGATTGAACATTTTCATTTTATTCATATTTAAGGGAGGTAATAAGGTGTAATATTATTTCCCTTTAATTTTAAAAGCAAATATAGGTTACTTCTATATTAAAATAACTTTCTATGGTTGAAAAGTATAATCATAATACATATAGCATTTTAATGAGGAAATTCTTGTTTATATTTTGATAAAATATACAAATATACCTTCGTAGTCCATTACACAACTATTACCGTAAACCATAATTAAGTAGTAAATTCTACCTTTGTAAATATGAGAAATTGCTGATATAATTACCCATGCATGTTAAAATATTAGCGAAACAAGTCTTATAAAAATGCGTGGCTCGCACATTTGGTTGTTGTTGGTGGTGACTGCACGGTGGGCACCTTGGTTCAGGTTGTGCAAAAGTTAGCTTAGTTCTTAAAGCTGATTCCTGTGAGATGTTAGACCTACTTAAAATCACTATATTTGCAAATAGCTTATAATTGAGCTTTTGGAGAAAATTAAAACATTGTTTCCTTCTAAATTAAAATATTAATGAAAAATATAGACACACACACAAACACATTAAGTTTTGGCCCGTGCCTAAACGTAATGATAGGGTTAGTAACTTCAACCAATTAACATTTCTTAAAGCAGCTGACCTCCAAAATATACTAGAAAATCATTAGTTACAAATATTTCAAAATATCCCTTGAAATATATATATAATAGTTGTTAGAAATCAAAATAACATACATATTTTCATTTTTTTTTTGCTTTGAAAACAGATAATTCGCTTTTCTGCCATCGGGATATTCCTACTATACATAACGGCTACTGCGTTAGTAACGCAGTAGGTTATGCAAAGGAAATCGATGTTTTACCAACGATTATGTCAACTTTCTCACTTGAATTAGGGGGTCAGTAACAATAGATTTCTCCACTGAACATAACTTGACCAGTATTTACCCTTAATTTTGTTATTTTTTCTTTTTTTTGAGCATCTGGAGAACAGCTGCTTTAATAAATTTTATATACCTCATGTAAAATTCTGATGTTCTGCGGATACCGGTAGTAAGAATTTTTTCCGGCAAAAAAAATAATGTTGTAAAACATCGTCTAATTGATGTAATCGCACGAATCTGTTATCAAGTACTTTAAAGTAGTTTAAAGTAATTATGAGTGCTTTTGAATTTAAATTTTAAATATGTTTGCTAGGAGTACAGGTAATTCTTTTCTTCTTGCTAGCAGTACTGACGATATTTTTGTAAAACAAACTTTCCCATAAGCATTATCTACTATAGTAATAGAATCCTAAAAGCAGTCGACCGTTGTATTTCTTTTTTCTTTTTTAAATATGACATTTAGACAATAAAGATTTGTAAAATGTAAAAACTTACAAAAGAAAAAAATATAAAAAATGCAAAAAGCCAAATGTCATACATGGAATAAAGACTTATCTAACATCTTTGCCACACACTTTGTCATGATAAACAGCACCATCATAGCTTTGTCTGCGTATACGTATCGAGTTCCACATTTATGCATATATCGGGGTGTATGGCCAATTCATTTTTGGCCTATTTCACTTGGCACAATTTTTTTTGGGTTTTGAGGATTTTCTATAAAGTACCATACATTAATTTTATTTCTAAACTAATACACTCGAGAAGTGTGATGACACTGTTTTTTACTACTGAAAACTTAGAACAACAACTATAATAGACATATATGTTGATAAGTTGTGTATATTGTCATGGTACCCTTAAATATGACGCAGCAGAGCCAGTTTCCTTGTAATCCGGATAATTCCCTTCTACTTTATATTAGACTTAGCGTTCACTGAACAGAATTCGGATTGACTAGTTGATTTGTATACCTGTTGTATAATGTTTGATTTTACATTAACAGGTGATATTTAGTAAAACTAAGTGATTGTTACATAAAGCTGATAGTCATTCTTGCAATAATGCAAACTGTCATTGGTAATTTGAGAAAAGGGGAGAGTCCTCAAAAAGCATAAAACAGCTTCGATTGTATTGAAGTTGTTCATCAAAGAATGATGCGACAACTTTTATTGAAGTTGTTCATCAAAGAATGATGCGACAACTTTGACGCACAAGCGCATAAGCGAAACTCTATTTTCAGATGTAAACAACATATCTATTATCCAAGTGGACAAGAAAAATAGAACTACACAAGGATTTAGTACGTGCCGACGATCTATAGTCGCCACAAAAGCACTAGCATATCATTATGGAAAATAGGAGCTTCGGTTTTATTGAAGTTGTGCATCAATTGTAACAAAAATGCCACACCATTGAGCCCATAGCACATGAGTGGAACTCTATTTTCAAATGTAAACACTATACAACCCACAATTTTAGAGGACAAGAAAAACATGTTTAATGTTAATGTAAACACCATTACATCGGTTTTGAAAAATACTGATTTTGCTGGAAGCATTACCTTACACATCAATTTGCACGCATTCTTAGATACATATTTACAAATAATATATGTATAATAGATAAATGAGCATTTTGAAACAATTAAATTCGGTAAATTATTTATGACTTGTATTTTTATTTAATTTAAGTTTACATTAAACTTGGACAATTAATTATGTCTTTTCACGCTCAAAATAAAGGTTGATGCTTTGCCTGTACATGTGTCTTAATACCCTTACAACTGGTCACAAACTTTTCAGCATGTTAAGTATACTTGTGGACACTTCTAAGTATACCACTATATAAATGCTTATAACTTTTTTGTTTCAAAAGATATCTTTATTATATTTTCAGCATGTGTGTATTGCTAACATATCTAAACACCTGCAAACGTCCGTAAAAATTGATATGAATAACACTCTTTACAATTTCTTTTTCAAAAATTGAACTTTTTTCCAGAAAAAGACATTTTACCTTAGAAATGAGTCCACACGTGGTTTATTTTTTAAAATAAATTATTGTTGAACAAAGAAACAACAAAGAAACAAATAATGTTAAATATATTCAACCAGGAAGGGCATAAAGCGGTATATTGAAAAAACGAAAATTCCGCATTCCGAGAGGTGTGGTTGACAAAAAATAAAAATGTACCTTTAAATCTCATTTAAACCATTTGAAACTTTACATGTTATTTGGTCTTTGATTGTTTTCGAAGGCTGTACAATTTTTCCTTTAATTACCTAAAGGTTCCCAAGATAATTTTAGAGCCGGCCCCTCGTAAATATCCAATTATTTCACACCGGTTATTTAATAAATATCAATGAAAATAACATTTTTGTAAAGAGTGTAAATAAAATATATTATGATCGAGGGAACAAATACGAATAGATATGCAATTCAAAATATTTATTAAATTATAAAATTTTATTTGAGACCGAACCAATCTATTATGGTTAATCGGCTGTCACTCATTGGCCTTGCAACCTGTAAGTTTAACGACCCAATACTACCCGTTTATAAACCAGTGTGCCTATTACGTAGTGTATGCTCTGCATAGTAAAAATGGAACTGCTGTTTTTTTTTAATAAGTTTGTTAAAGAATTGGAAAACAAAGAATTGTTGCTCAAGACATAATATCAAAAGTATGTGTGATAAACGCATATATCGTGCAATTGTTTTTATTATTATGGTTTAGGTCGCGAAACAGACGAATAAGTTAAATACATTAACAGCGGAACAAGTATTTTTTATAACTTACTGAAAAAGTTCAAATCTTAAAAATTAAAACCTTTTTACACTATATTAACATGACATCATTACTCAATAAATGTACACAATATTGTATTTAAAAAAATATTTACGCATTAATTAACAACCTCTTCAACCTTACCTCCCGAGCTGAGACCCCTGCCTGTATTAGCCATATGGCTACTCCCTAGGCCTGTATAGACATTCTTGGCATTTTGTGTGCTTTATGTGACTTAAGTGTAAGTCTATCATTTGCGCCATGTACGATTTCATTTCTGACCGGAAGTGCATGTGCACATGCAAATTGAAAGATTTTGACGTGCACGAAACAAAGCGATTAATTTAATGCGTTACGGTTAAGTGACTAACTAGCGGTATGCACATATGTGTATTGAACACATGTTGAAAATTTTATGAAGATATCTTTTGGAACAAAAAAGTTATAAGCATTTATATAGTGGTATACTTAGAAGGGTCCACAAGTATATAAGTAAAGGGCAATAGTTCATGACAAAAAATGGTTTTTGAACCAAAAACAGTTAAAACGCAACAAAAAAATCTTGTCTGATCCAGGAATCAACGACCAGGATATCTGGCAACGCAGTTTGGACATCAGGCTCACACATTTCCAACACATGGACAACCAGAGCCTTGGTTTCATCCCTGATATTAACAAAATATTGACCAAGTATGCTTTTCACCACGTACTTGATAGATATTTATCAGATGGAGTGTTTCCCTCTAAGTGTGCATGGAAAAGAATCATTGATGAAAAGACTATCCAACGAAGTAACTCTGAACTTCTTCATGAATGTGTCGACAGCTATCTCACTTGCGCTCCATTGATATTGCGTTCTGATGGTGTGAGCTGTATATGACCATGACCAGACATTGTCAGGTATTGTAGTCTATTTGCAGAAGGACAATGAGGATAATTGGTCGTGTGTTATGCCAAAATTCAGGAACACATGCTCACTCTGTAATCGCGTCAACTCTGTTCTAGTACAAAATCACATCTGATTTTGCAATGCAACAAACGACTGTCGCAAAGGGAAACAATCATTAAACTACAAGGTCACAGTGCGTTCAACCGTATGCGTTGTTTTGATTTATTAACTCAGTGTTATTATATTACGTGTATGTTGGTGAACCTTAACCATGATACATTTGAATTTCAGAACATGCAGCTTGTCACATTGATTTGTAGAAAGCTTATATGTTGTTGTTTTTGTGTATGTAATTTGCCACTTGCATGTTGTTTGCTTAGTTAGCTCATAGGTCCATGTTGGTTAGGCTAGCATTTTCGCTTTCTCTGTCTAGGCTAATCCCTAATATGGAACAATTTGTAGGTGGCTTACAACATTATAAGATTGCTGTTTTGTCTTGCTTAGCTGACTTTTCGAAATAATTTCAATAGTATTGGCAACATTTTCTTGTTTAATGACCAATAGTGACTTTTCTGATACTCAAGTCTTTCTAAAATCAGCTATATTCTTATATATATCTTATTTAAAAGTATAACGTGTATTTCTTAAACACCCAAGGTTACCCTTCTCTTATTCTAAACAATTACACATACACATGTCTAGACTTTCTTGTTGTTTTTTGCCGCTAGGCTGTATGGAGTAATTGACTTATTCAATGTACCCACGTAGACTTCTTACGTTACGACATACTTACAATAATTTGAGTTTAAACAAATAAACTAATGTTAATTTTGTTGTATAATTGTTGTTGTTGTTGTTGTTATTGTTGTTGTTGTTGTTGTTGTTGTTGTTGTCCTTTTTTGATGACACTATCGCTTAGGCATATATACTTAACATGTACATACAACGCGCGTTTTCCCTTTGATTTATATCCATAGTGTAAACTGTATATTTATATCTTAAGTAAGTACGGTATTTTGTACATATAACTATGTGTCCTGATCT
>Ga0224511_10005338_pt1 | contig 10050 bp, 5 predicted proteins | sample SF_May12_sed_USG_2_FD_169988 | JGI IMG/M metagenome (GOLD analysis project Ga0224511, IMG submission 169988) | Sediment microbial communities from San Francisco Bay, California, United States - SF_May12_sed_USGS_8_1 | ecosystem: Environmental > Aquatic > Marine > Sediment | place: USA... | reverse complement strand
GTACTGAGCTTTGTGTGCAGTGATCGGACATGCTTGTAGATGTGGTATGTAACTCAGCCTTGATCAACACACACGGCGGGCGCGTGTGCACACACGCACACACACTTCAGGTAGGACAATACCAAGGTGGTTCACCAGTAAACCTGTCAGTATGCCAGGTCACAACACAGGTACAATAGAGACGAAACAAAACCGCTAAAATCCTTGTGAGCATGCAGCAACACAGGAGGGGGACACAACCACAACATAATGGCAACCTGATGGTTGGAATCTGGGCCCGTAGTTTGTGCGGGATTTTGTCTAATGGTCTACAATAAACGGGGCAGTGACATTACGGCCAAAGTGATCTAGAATTTCCAAGACGAAAGGAAAAAAATGGAATCGGTGTGACAGAATGATACTAATCATGGCTGAACCAAAATCAAATATGGAATCTGTGCATAGATGAAATTCGATCGCTATGGTGGATAATGCAATTCGTTTAGTATGATAGATGCGTGCATGGGTTTGTAACATAATGGTTGGTCATGTATGGGAGAATAAAGGACCACACTTTCACCAGAGTGGCCACCACTCATGGACTAATAGGGTGCTTTCTATGGAAGTGTAGTTCAGTAATCAGTTAGTGAATTTGGCTGAGCTACAAGCTGATAGTCTTGAGACATTTACCATGTCACCGGAAGTCGACTATGAACAGAACCAGGGGATGTTATGGCCCAAAAAACAAACATGATCGCTTCTAATAACCTCGTCAACTATTTTCTGTACTATTCAATGTGAGCACTTGCCATCCTACAGATCTCCGGGGCTAGCGTTAAATGGCTACCTAACGGGTCAGAACTGAATGGGGTGGAGACAAAATTCCATTATTCAATTGTTGTCATAAGTAAACAGAAATGAAAGCAGATTTAGGGACAGACTTGCATCTTAATCGCCAAAGGGAAAACCAAGTAGAGAGAAGCAGTAGTTACAACACAAAAAGAAAACAAAGAACCAATGAAACATCGAAAGATGCCTTTTAGAGGCCCTGCCGTGCAACGACATCTCAGAGCCAAATAGCAAAAGCCAAAAAAGGTCACAAGGGGCTGTGGGGGCTTTACCTGAGATAATCGGATTCTTTATCTCTACATTGGGATTTATAGTGTGAAAATCTGTATTTACCGCTAGTTAATTGGTTCAGTGACCCCTAGTTTTATTATGCCTCGATCACTTTTGTAACCTTTGATTCCCAGCAAAAAATTGACTTTAGGGACGCTTAGCTAATACCGATGATACTGACAAAAATGACAGGGATCGAATGTAATACACTAGGACAATCTTGCAGTTGTCTTTGTGTAAAATATATGAAAAACTATAGATAATTGAACAGTTTATACCTATACATATCAGGCTCCTATACGCCATCTAATAGTGCTGAGTTTTCAACTTTTAGTAAAATGAAACAATGAATCAACTTGGATCCCCAGCCATTTCGCAGAATGAAACGGCAGAAAAACTACTTTACAAGGCTTTGTCCTCTGATGCAGTATGAAGAAAATACTAGCTACTAGGTTTACTTACAATGGTGATCTAGGTGGAGTGACAGGGTACTTGAAGTCACTTAGTGCGGAATCTTGTCGATACAATCCTTCATCCTGTGTAAAAATTTGTAGTTATTTTTCCAGCTGGTGATGGTGACTGACACTGACAGTCTAATCCAAATAGTTTTAGTTAAGAGAGTGAAATAATTCAGTGGTTAGAGGAAGCTGTTCTTAAGATTCAGGGTTCACGCCCTAATCATATCAGGTTCCTTTAAAAGCATGACCTACCACATAACTGTTAAAATAAGTTGCAGGCTTTCGAGGCCCAATGTAATGAAAGCACAAAGTTGAGGTCAGTTTTATGTATTTATTGAGCTTTGGAAATAGATTTTATGTTTACTATTTTTATTTATTGGTCTACTAGACAATTGGCTGACTTCCCAAGTCTGAGAGCTACTTGGGAGAGGTAGGAGCGACGAATTATGTGATGAGTTCATACTCAAAGTGAGAGCTCACCATGACTAGGACCCAGGATTCAAGCACTCTATCTCACTATCCCAGCATTTTAATTGAATGGGCTATAAATGTCCTCTCTAGCCATATGCCAATGCCCGTTCTATACCGAAACTATTCCCCGGATAGGGCAGGATATCATGCGGATTGGTAGATGGGGCTTACCATTTGTCTAGGTTGCAGCAGAGGGTCCAGCACATACAGATCCTCACTACTGATATCTGTGATATAATGCAGGTGCTCCTGACCCTGGTCAACTCTAAAGAATCTCACAGCTGTGGTAGCTACAATAGTGGGAGCGAAGTAATGTACGCTGGTAAATCACTATTCGCGAACTACCAGGGTTTCCCTGCAGTCACATGACCGAGGCCAACAAGACTGTGTAATTGGCATTGGGGTTCTATTTCCGGTCAGACTGTCGTTAGAAATCCTGCGCAAGGATTTTGCTCATAGCCAGATTTCGCTAGCCGCTACTCGCAGGAAAATTCGGCCAGATTTCATTTTATAATAACCTCTGATGCTCTGCATGGTTCCCATGAATTTGATTGTTTCTTGCTTTATGATGATGACTGCTCCCAAGCTCGCTCAAATAAGGGTTCAAGTCAGTTGTAGTTGGTCATTCTGACTTTCTACTTTATAGCCTTTGCATTCCCGGGGGCTATAAAAGTTATTGAGCCAATCAGCGGCGCCTTGTAAGCGCGATTTATGGTCTACGGTCTAGTGGTCTACGCAGTCCAATACTAAAAGAACCACAATGCGGAAACATTGGAAAACAGATTGAATCAACTTTGAACCGTGAGACTTGACCAGTAGCAAAAAACACGAGGTCGTTTTTAACTTTCCCTGACTATAACTATGGGGAGAGGGCCACTGGGACATTGACAACTACAGGCCATTTAATTTATCTTTCTGATTTTGCTGAAAATTAGCTGAAGGGTGTCTACATGTGTCAGGATGACATCTATGAACTCAGACCAATCATTCAATAGCTATGATCAAAAATCAAAATGCTCCATAGATGTCTATCATTGGATGAGGCTTACTAGGATGACAATGTTAAAAGCCTCTGACATGAAATCTGATTATGCAATACGCTGCATTTGGGTGTTGTCACTCCACCTGTACAGGTGAGAACAGTGCATGTATAACAAGTCTCCAGAAAGAAATCAATATACATAGGGGCATGTTAAAAAAACTTAAGTAGTAGCACTTTAACATTAGGAAGGTTACAGAGTTGTGTGTCCAAAACCGAACCCGAATTATTACGGTTCCGCATGTAACGCAGTGATTAGCTCAATGAGCTGGTCATTGACTCAATAAAACAGCGCTCACTTTGGATTGGTATTAGTGGTGATTCAATGCACAAATATGGGTGGAAATATATGAATACGAATACATAGATGTCAGTTCATACCATTGGTGATTGCTTACAAACCGCGACAGGTGCATTTGGATAAACTAGATATGGGAAAATGCTTTAGGTATCATAGCGCGAAATTGGGAAGAAATTTCATACGAAAAAACACAACTTGTCTTGACTTCACGCATTACTGGCTGGCTCATGTTCACGGATGCGAAACCACAACCCCACGACCTATTAATTATGCAGTGTATATATTACACTCACAGTCCAGGAAGCTCCAGTCAGCGGATAATGGCTGTATGCTCGGTGGGGGTGGCCTCGTCTCTGTATCAGACACCTCCGGAGTGGAGACCAGTGAACTGATCTCCTTACCGAGACGGTTTATGTCATCTCTGACTGTAGCCAGATCGGCTCTTCTGTCGACTACGATTAGTCCAAGAGGAACAGCTGCAAAGAGAAAGGGCAGCACGTTATTGCCTAGTTTATTTTCTTCGGGCGTGAATAGCTGTCATGATGAATTATTTTAGGGAACAGACGCAGTTATTGTCCATTTTTTCATGTGATTAAAAGACTTCCTGTCCCTAGTAAGGACATGGATGAGCAACTAGAATGTGACAATTTTATCGGATGGCCATCATGCGATTCACCACTCGGGCATCAGCCCATCCTGTTACCACTCGCTAGAATAAAACGGTTTGGCGCCAGAGGGACAGTAACAGAATCCGAATTACTTTCTCATGGCCAGAACATTTAGGTTTAGCCATTGTAGAGACTCCTGGAAACTCTTCTGTACTTACATATCTCCTTGAGCTTCTCTTTATCGTAGTGGTAAGTCTCATAATCATGGAGTCCGATCCTGCTAACCTGGAGACGTATTCTATCATCCGGATTACTGTCACTATAATGAGAATGCAGAGGCTTACATATCAGTTTTATAGATGAATAGGCAAATGAGCGCCTGCATTCTTATACGCTTCAATTGTATTACATACGAGTTAGTATATCTTAGTGAGTGTTAAGTTTGGAATAGAAGAAGTCTAAGTAAGACTAAACAACAATGAAAACGGTAAGCTTCATAGTTAGTACCACGCATGCAAAACTCAAGACACACTTGTTGCGAGTTTCGTGCAAAGGCCATGGGAGACAGTGAGACACATCCATCGATTAGATTGAGGTGAGATGTGCCAATAATAGTTGACCGATGCTAACCAAGTCTTCATCAAATCAATGTTTACCGATAGTTTTAGTAGAACAACTATGCCATATCCCTCCAGTGAAAACTTTACGACAGTGAGGCGACTCAGCTACCACAAACAACATGTGTGTCACAGCGTGGGGGCCACCAGTGGCCTGAAGTTAATTCGAGTGGAGGCCTGGTCGATGCAGTGGCAAGTGTGACAAAGACAAAAGTTCCACCAGCAAAAAACACAATATCAACTGACTACTTGCACTGTATCGGTGGATGCCTGGAAATTTTCTACATAGCTGTCCACGCTGGGCGTGTTATGCAGCGCTGCGAACTTAGATCTCCTGAAACCATGGAAATCATAACCAAAACGAACCATGACAGGCACATGACAGGCACATGACAGGCACATGACACGCACATGCGTCGGTGATCGGTGTACGCTTTACAAATATCGCAAGTGAGCCAAACTGACAGCTCAAGAAGTGCACATAGACTTCTGTATTTTGTCTCAAAAACTCTATCATGGTAATCTTTCTTCTGTAGGTAAGAAACCACTTTCCTTATGAAATTTTTGCAATGGCGGCGAGTAATCGCATTCTCTTGTTTGTCATACGAGTTCATATTGCATTACTTATACAGGCCTATAAGGGGCCAGCAAAGACACCGATGATAACCAGGCATTGTGCATAAGTTGTCATTTGTCGGCAACAAACCTGTGACAGTCCCTCCCATCACTTCAACTAAAAGGAAGCTGTTTAATTATATCTTTAAATTAACATTCCCTCGAATCAAACTGGTGCTCGGACCAATGACATGACTTTATGTCACTGCTTGGGCATAATGCTAATAGCCACAGGCACTGGGGAACAGTTGACACTTGAATAGAGCAATATCTATGACTATAGGGTCACCATACAGAAATATAACCGACTATTTTACATGTTAGGTCAGAAATTGTGACCTCCCCCTGCATCATTGATACTCATTAGGTAGAGAAAAAGGTTGACAGTCATACATGTAGATTAGTAACGCATGCTTCCATGTTAGCTGAAAATGAAGAGCAAATAACTATATAAGTAAGCAACTATATTCAGACCCGCAGTATACATAAGGGTATGCTGCCACCCTGACTGATCGACTAACAAAAGGCAATACTCTCCAAGATATTCCAGTTTGAATCTGTATTGTGCAAGCCTGAAATGGAGCCATCGCAACAGTGACCAGGAGTATATGGTAGATAGTAGTACAGCCCTTCGGGATTGATTTACCGACCTGTAGTTGGATGCAGGCGTATTGTTATATCTCTTCTGTTTCATGAGCATGTGGGAACGATTTCTCAACTTTATTACTATTACACTTGGTTTCAATCTGCAGGGCTCACCATCAACCTGTAAAATAGGATAAGTCTGGCTGTAGCTTACAAACTTCCATTTCCAATGCGGACGGGGTTGTTGTGGAGGAGTTGCTTGAATTGGAGGCATTTGTAAGCGAGTTAGTTATTGTAGAATTATTTATACCAATAAATGATCATCGTTTGGCCATAGGTGTCAGTTTGACCAGTTTATGAGGTTTTACGAGAATTCCACAGCAGATTAAGCTGTTATCTGGATGCTATATCCAAAAGGTCAAACAACCAGGCTCTTTGTGTAAGAGAAACATCCCAATAATAGATTTCTGTTCCAAAGAGTACACTTCAAACAGTATAAACTATGGTAGAACACTGAGTTGCCAAAAACAAGGTTATTCAAAACAGGACTTAGAATTCACAGGAAAGGATGTAAAGTTTCAACAGTTGCGGAGACCTATGGAAACCATTTGTTTGTTTCGCTGGGTTTGTACTTACCTGCATGGGGATGGTTTTAAATGTAGTAAGCTTCACTTCATGACACTGAGCTATCTTCTCCCCATGACCACCGACCTGAAGAGTTGCCTAATAACAAAACAAACACCAATCAGTGAAAAACAAATGGAGAAGGAACTGATTTAAAAACCAGAGGAACCCATTTTGTAGATAAATTTCCGTGTTTGAGCAAGTACCAGAAACTTCTACTGTAAAAGTCAGTACCACTTAAACTTGAAGTGCATTCGGATTAGGAGGTTGTGGCACTCACCAGTTGTGCGGTGGTAAACCCGACTACTTCCAGCATACCATCATCGTGACGTGGCGGCTCATAGCTGCTCCCAGGGTTACCCCATGGGTTTGTACCTACAAACAACACCCATGGCTATGGTTATAGCAACTCGGCATAAACCCTAAAGCAACGAAGTTTTTTTCTTCACTGCCCTTTAGTGAATCTCCTAAGCCTAAGGCTTATCCTGGAGCAGTAAACGCTGGGAATTATGCGACGAGAATTCTAAGCTCGCTCTGAGTATCCCGTGAAGGGAAAAGCCGAAAGATACGAGAAAAAAGGGTCATCTCATGGTTTGAACCATTGAATTCGGAGGTACTGACCAGTAAGAGTATCCCTGATCATCTACATTGGAGGATTGAGTTTGGGCGTATAGTAACCTGGCCTATCCAACTAACATAGATTTTAGAGTGAGATAAATATAGATTGAGGGCCCATCGTAATCAGGCCTAGCAAATCAGACACATGTATACTGAACTAAATTAATACAGATTGAGGACACGCAGTAGCTTGGCCTAACAAAATGAGAGGCTGCAAGTGAAGCTTACCGGAAGAGTAGTTTGGTATATTCAGGAAGAGCAAGCAGTGTAGCTGAAGACGTTTTATCTTTGGTGTTACATCAACATTATCGCACTGCAATTTAACACAGCCTCACTATGAGATTCATCATGATACATGAGGACAGCTTCAATGATAATGAAGCAAATTACCGTACCTTTCTATTGTGCAGTAGACACCGTCTGCAGATAGAAGCATGGAGTTGTTCTCTCCTCAGCCAAGAAAACTCTAATCTCGCATGGTATGCTCGCAACATTTCTTACAATAGGTACAACCAAACATGTTGGTGCATCCATCCTTCATTCATTTAGAAAATTTTGTATCGCACAGCTGACTGTTTAGATGAAGTAAATCATGGAGTATTTCTCCCTTATAAACTAAATATGCCTATATCTGACCTCAATGGTGATATGATCAAACAAGTCTTTGCCGGTCCGTTTCAGCAGGTTCTTGCTGCCGGCGCTGGCAAAGAACATTTTATTTTTGAGACGACTGTTGAATTTCTCAGGATTCGCTTCCCGACTCTCGTGGAACTCCATGAGCACATTGGCATCCGCTCCCAAACTGCAAGCAACGATGGGGCAATTATTATTTGGTCCGCTAAGGTTCTTAAGGTAGTTCCTTGCCAATGGCCGGGTGGGAAAGTGACATACCAACGACGGGGTAACTGAGGTGGGGCAGTACCCCCTTCACCTTCCAGCTCTGATGACGGCTGGGTATACCTACCACTGCTGGATGAACAGAGAGAGATTGTGAAAAATCTCACAACCTGTCTAGAACCCAGGACCTTCAGCGCACACAGGGTGACAAAAGCACATCGCCACCATAAAAGCGATAATGACGATAACGACGGCGATGATGGTGGTAAAGATAATAATGGCAGTGATGACGGCGGCGATGGCGGCGGTGATGATGGGTGTTCTTACCTGAAGTAATTATTCATCACAGATATAGGCAGTTGGTCCTTCTCTTCTTCGGTTCCCTCAGGGTTAGGCTCGGCAGAAGATGGATCTATGAGCGGGTTTGGGTTTACACTCAGGTCCCACCGATCTAATGTCACCATCTGACTGTCAGCTACTTGCTGCAGTACCTTAGATATAGGCTCATCAGTGTATCCCTGTGAAGAAATCAGGTTAAATGATAAGAATCACTTAATAATTCCAGCCAAACCTTTCAAAAACAGGTGATCAGTTTCAAACAATGGAAAATCTACAATTTTAAGAAAACCAAAATATTTCAGTAGAATTTTTCAAAGGGTTCTTGAAAATGATTGTGCTTCTTTTATTCTGTATTTATATGGGATCGTTATCCAAAGGGTTGTTTCCAGCTGTTTGGATTTTTTTGTACGTCTGGGAAATATAGGTTAGCAGGCGCCTGGCCAAGCAAGCGGAGACAGCCAACTACTTTTCAGCCAATCAGAACTGACATCCGGTTAGTACAGCATTAGTTAGCTCGAAGATGAACACCACCGTTACTAAAACTTTCACCAGTGAGTGGGTACTATTTGGTCGGCTGATTATTACAATGTGAGACTTTTTGACTGTGTGCTGTTCGCCTGCTTTTATTATACTCAGGCACCTCATTAGGGGAATATCGAACGTCTAGCATCAAGCGAATAAGCTTAATGGATTATGGTTATAGGGGTTATATGACGCTGAAATGCGATTCGACAATGGTAAATGAACTTAGTGGCTTCATACTGGGAGTTGAGCCAAGGACCTCAGTCTCCCAGCCCAACTCACAAAGCCATCGCTTCAGCCCAACAGCGCTACAGGGAGAATCCGTAGTTTAATTAAAAGTTGGATGACGAGGCAAATTTTTTTTGGCTCATCAGAATCAGTGTGTCTCAAAACCTACCTGAGTTGAATAATAGTTCATACTGAGCAGGCGATGTAGTACAAAATATGGTTAAATCTTGGAATTCTCAAATGAACTTTCATTCAGCTGAAATTTTCCCGTGTGACGTGAATTGTCGCAAAAGACATCACAGCGGGTCCTTGTTATTACATATGCGCGATGGGTAGCCAAAGCCCAACTCTACAATTTTGTCACACTTTTGACTACTGAGATCGAAGTATGAGCACGAAATAGGCCCAATAACGAAAACAAATACCTATGAATTCACTGAGTTTAGCTTAGTCCTAACTCTTAGTCTACCGTGCAATAAAGTGAGTGATACTAACTCGGTGACCGAGTGAATTTACTGCCCTTTTTCGAAAGCGGTCTTTCAGTCTTAGTTTGTGTTCCTTACTAAAAGCAAAACAAGTGCTCCTATTGCTTAAACAGGCCAGCAGTATGTTTGCCACCTAGTCCTATTCCAAGTGGCTGTCTGATGCTGTAATATGTACGGTTTTCTACCGGTTGAAGCCATGGCGTCAACACTACCCTTAGCATGATCGTTGTAGCAGGTCACGTGCATTCCCTGGGATTCCCGGGCAATATCGGCCAAATGTGGCACTCTTAACGCTTGTTTTGACAGACCTGGAGCTAGTGCTGCCACTCTAGACCCATTCTCAGCACTTGTGTACAACCTTAGGAATGTGTCAGTGGTTACGTGGTATCCCAAATATTGGGATACTCTCTGTAAAGCCAGGTAGGAAATGATCAACTTTGAGTGCCTGGCCATTGACTAGTCATCAAACTTATGATATTATGTCATATAAATGGCCGATTAGGCTCCGCCCTTTTAAAAACGTTTTTCAGAGGGTGCCAATTTTGCCATCTTTAGCACAGATTTAAGGGCACTTCTGCTGTGTCTATTGCACTGTAACTTGACTC
>Ga0224511_10005337_pt1 | contig 10050 bp, 4 predicted proteins | sample SF_May12_sed_USG_2_FD_169988 | JGI IMG/M metagenome (GOLD analysis project Ga0224511, IMG submission 169988) | Sediment microbial communities from San Francisco Bay, California, United States - SF_May12_sed_USGS_8_1 | ecosystem: Environmental > Aquatic > Marine > Sediment | place: USA... | reverse complement strand
TCGCTGCCCGGGGCGGCGGGCGGGGGGGGGGGCGCGGGCAAGTGCCCTGGGTGCGATTGACAGTAAAATAGTGATGAGCGTTTATTAGAAGCTATGCAAGTGAGGTCTGTCTGCATTTCCATTGATTCTAGTTTGGTTTTCAACCTGAAGCCATCCCCAACAATGGAACTAATTTGGGTAGTTTTTTCTCATTGTTATGAGCATGCGGATCAGAAGCGTAGTGGAATCCGTAAAATATTGATCTGTGTACTTGTGATGCAGCCATTGAGTCTCGGAAACCCTTTCATTAGGTATGAGCCTCCTCGGTGCACTGTAAAAATGCCAACAAGCTATGTCTGATTAGAACAAGTAGACAATGCATTCTGCATTTTTGTAACAATGGGTTGTTTGCTAAGATTCCTTGTCTCCAACTTTCAGATATGGAAGTGGCCTTGTAGAAACATGACCTTTCCAACCCTAATATGGACATGAAACCAGAAAGAAACTTCGCGGACTTGGGAAACTGCATAACGAGAAACAGGCAAAGTGTTTTTCTACTAGATTAGTTGGTTTCCACCAAGAGCATGTCCACCATCCCGTGTTCGTGTTCGGTTTTAGTGATATAGCATAACGGATTAAACAAACCCAATGTTTGTGTATAGTCTATGCCTGACAGGCAATTAGCCCCCAAAAGACAAAACACAACCTGATGCATAGGAATTTTCGACAATGTGTCATGGTCTAACTGAGCAACGCATACAATAACCAAGACGCCAGTTCCACTTCACTAGTATTTTCCTAGTTCGTATTACACTCTACTCAGGGGCCCCCAACTTGTACAATGTATTGGGAATTTATACACCAAACAGAAAAAATTTGTCAGACAGTGAAAACTGGTGGCGTTTGGCGTGCATTTTGGGCATGTCAACCGACTATCAACTTCATTGCGGTATAAATGCGGCCTTGGGAAACTTGGCATCGCGCAAGTCAATTTTGACAAGATGTGTCAAGCCTCTCACTGCTCATTGTTAAGATGAAAATGTGGCCCTTAACCTAAGCGGTTCTTAGCAATTACAGTGTCCCGCTCATGTCAAGTCACTGCAATTACGCATATGGGTAATAAGACAATTCATTATTAGAACTGACACGGGTGGGGACTGGACTGCGGGTTCAGTGCAGGCTTCTTGAGCTCTTGTCATGTTATGGGGTTAGATACAGCTTGGATTCTGTTCAGTGTAGCTCATGACAATACAGCATTGCCCCAGGCATGGTGTCACACACACACAGAGCTGCAATCAGTATGGCAGGTGATTAGACTGTCATCCAGGCCACCTGTAGAGAGCTCCCCTCCAATACTCCTATAATACTTGAGGCACACTCAGTTTGCATAGCCTGCACTCAGTTAAAACTTTGTGTACAGGGTGCCTAATTCACTCTTTAAATCCGTAGATAGCGAAATATCATTGGGTACTGTTTGTTGTAGTGTTGCTTTGCACAAGTTTGCTATTGCAAGCTCGTCTTACAAACTTTGAGGCAGGTGATATGAGTCCGTATAAAAACCATGTTGTATAGAATACGGGTGTCACTTGGGACTCTACATCAACATTCAACATTCTGTCACTGATTGCTCATCTTCCTTTGTAAAAATCTCATCTATCTAAATCTTGGTCAAGCTTCATTTTAAAACCGCAAAATGATCCGTGGCGACTAACAAAGCTAAAATTTCTTTTCATAGGGAAGCATCTCAGAAGTACTTTGACCCATCCACAACAAAACAGTTTGAACACAAATGCTGGATTGTTATTTTAGTTATATAGTAGTTACATTACAAGCACCTGCTACAATTCGCCTGTGACTACCCGTGAAGAATCTGGCATGGGGGCTTACCTGTTCGGGTTTGAGACCAGGTGGAATCCAGGCATACTCCTCCAGAGCACAGCCGCTGTCGTTATCAGACGCTGACCCACAATGACGTTGAAATTCATTCACCAATTTACTCATAGACTGATCTGAGATTTCGTGGGCTTCAAATGGACATCTGCAATGCTGGCAGACTTTCCTACAAGAAAATGAGTGGTTACATCACTACCAGTTCACTGGAGGTCATTTTGCTGGCCTGACCTTACATTACAGGGTTTGTGAAATGAAGGTGCCATCAGAAAGACCAGATCTGACAGGTGGTAGCCCGAAAATGTGGTCAGTTGAATGAGCTAAACAGCAGTTGAATGGATATTTGTGGTGTCTATCACGCTGACTTTAATTTATAGCAACGAGAATGATTCTAAACTCTTTCAAAACAGATAACTGGTGGGTTCATTACCATGGTGAAGTCTGAGTAATTATTCAGGCTGCAGATGGTTTATTGCCTAGCTACTAAATAGGAATCACCGGCAAAACATGAACCTGTTAATTTGACAATGACGGAGTGATGGGATAGAGATAGGTTCTCAGTGGCTAGCTGAAGTTGCATGTTATGACCCATTTTATAGCCCTGGATACAAATAATTCTATAGAAAACCTGTATAGTTTCATGGTAGATGATTACATACAATGACCATGCTGAGCAAACTGTAGCCACTTCTCGCTTGGGGAATAATCTTTGGGCTCGCAATAATGTCTTTGTGCAATTGAGCGCTAGTCTCGGAGCCCCTGCTTTTCAATACATCCCTCTATCGCAGTGATCTTAGATTATAAGTGAGTGTTAAATTACTATTGAATGCATCATGATACAGCAAACTGGGTCTGTTCCTTCATCATAATGACGCCGGTAACTTTAAGATTGTATTGTTTCTGGCGACACTGTTGAGACTAATAGTAAAATATGAACAATGATCATCATCATGATAAACCCCATACTGAATCCATATCCATGATAGGATCGCAGGACAAACATGGGCAGCTGCGCGGCCGCTCAGAGAACTCGCTAATGATGTTACTGGTGGTGGGTGAAGATGATATACCAGACCCCCAATCCTGTTATATATGCACCAAAATGATGCTCTCCAGACCAAACTATAATCCATTATTCAGACAGACCGATTTCTAATAGCTCTTATGAGCACTAACAGCACCCAAATGTCATGTCGTAGACAGGTAGATCGGGAGATCTGATCTAATCACTAGACTGAAAAGTATTCGGTGTCATCAACTCGTCAGATTTCTTCATATTGCAACTGGAGTAGAACGCAATTTAGAATCCATGCTACGAGTGCTTGATACCGAAAACTAGACTTGAGAATGCCAACTGATTCATGGGCCCAGTATCTCAAGAGAAAGACTATGATGACACATTGAGCAATGACATATCGTGTGGCACATGTTTTGACCCAATCCGATTACTCGAGAATCTGGAATGCGGGCCAACTCAGTCGCCGGAATCCAACACTATCGCATAACCTAAAGTGATTAGCTATGCTAGCGTTCGATGTCAAGTCCCTTCTCAAGAGAAAAGGTGTGTACACACGCTGAGTCCAAAGAATCTCTTCTATAAGGTTTTGAGAGTGCTTGAACAAAAATTGATGAACATCAAATGGGTGAATTCATTGACTGAACTTGTGAAGTGCAAGTTGGGATGGTTAGCAAGCTTGATATACAAATTCCTCAGGAAAGAATAGTAATCACATTGGCGATTTTCATAAATGCTGCGAAAATACCTATGTAACTAGAAATGAGTTCCGACGATAGCCCAACCTGATAATTTGGTGGATTTGCAGGGCTTCATAAGATAAGCTATAGAGCATTGCCATTGGGAGTCTCATACCAGCAAATAAGAGGACAGCATTTTTCAAGCCGACAATAAGCTTTGCTCACAGGCCATCAATAGAAAACTCAACACAAACGACGCACCTTTTGCCCATGGGTATTGGCGTGCACTTGCTTGACATATTGACATGTATACCTCAGTGTTCAGTAGCTGGTTTTTAAGATGGTAGAGGGATTTTCAACCAACAGTATCGATCAGTTAATCTCTTAAGACTTAATTCCTGGTCACAGAACCAAATATCCATAACACATTGTGATCAAAGCCTAGTCATGACAGAGCGCCTGCTTGAATATGGCGAAGAGGAAATGAAAACATGAGTGTTCGTGTCCTAGTCGACGGTATAATATAATTCACAGCCACGCAACTGAAGCGCATATTTCATGGAAAATAATGTGACACTGTGTTGATAGATGGTTCGTTGGTTGAGTATCTTATTAGATGGATGGCATTGATTGGGTTACTCAAGACCTGTCCATTATGGAGATGTTCACACGCCTGCCCGTCAACTTTGTTACAGTGGGTGGTGGTGCCACCATTCGAAATATGGCTGCCAGCCTCCACCGAAGTGTGCCACTGACTGCCATGTTTATTTATCAATTAACAGGGAGCTCTGCATAATCCTTACATCTACTACCCGGCACCTAGGAATTGAGTAGGTGGTATAGACTACTTGCGCATAACATACAGTGAATGATGATGTGCGCATCACCCTCGATGCAGATATTGTAGCTGCTATTGTACCATAATGCCTAATAATGCTGGTATCTCCCCCATTAGAGCATTCAATATCTAATTGACATGTACAGACTACAATTCACAGCTTGTTTCGCGCTATTAGTAGATTTATATCCGTAGTTAATCCTGACCAATAATGAGCTAATGCCAACCTAAACACAGTCTTATCACCATAGCCCTATACAGAAGGCGCGGGTGATCATCTAGGCTTTGGGTTTGCGACAGGCGTTGATTGCATAGATCACAAAACAAGCTCTACTAGTTTATTATGCATCTATGTGGGAAAATGGCGAAAACATCTGTTACTAGAAGTGACACGGGGAGATTAATTAAACATAATTGGCTATGACTCGGTATATCAAAAATTAATAGAACTGTCACCTTGGCCTAAGCTTTCTTTTGGCTTCAATTGTTCAATCAATTGACAGCACTCTAGTAGTCTACTAATACAATACTAGTCTTGAGTCCCTGATGCACAATGGAAGCCATAACAGATTTGGCTTACCGATGTAACCACTAGCTGTCTCGGTTTGCATCAGGTTTTAGTAGAGTCTCAGCTAGTATCATGAGTAGGGTGAATATCAATACTACTTAATGCGACTACTGGAACTGTTGAACTTTAGCCGAAATTTTCAGTTATGACTGCATGTCTGCACCTCTTTAGCTAACACCAGATGGCTTATTGGAGATTTATCCAAAGGCACACGCCGTTTCATAAACATCATGCCACAATATTTATACTAGCTGTTCACAGGGCCAGAATATGATCTGTTTGAGACAGCTCAACCAGGTATCCGGCTCTGTTGCAGGCAATATGGAGTCCAGACTTATTAGACCCATTGCATTAGAACAATGCATGCTTATATTCCTTATAATTTAAGCGAAGGTTACTTGCAATAGAAAGGCTTGCCTTTTTATAGATTGTCTGCTTAGCTGGTTTGCTTTGAATTAGCGGCAACATTGGGGCGCTTGTTCTATTTAACAAACGGGCTCTGTTAGTTTATGAAAATACTCTGAACATGACCATTTCCTAATGTCTGTGACCATTTAAAGCATTTAATTATTAGGACCGTATAACAATTTACCAGTGTCATTTATAAGCCCACAGCTTAGTTTTGATCAGTGCATTGTATCTGCTTGCTTATTCAAAATTCACACTTGAAATATGGCTCGTTATCCAAATAGCACGACATCGATGAAAATAAAACTTCTCGCCATGACTCCTGATCACACCGGTGTCAGTGATTATCAAGTTCGGCACTTAGCCTCAGTCCACAGACCGGTTGACTACAGGTAACATGTCTAAACACTCATAGGCTCTTACTAGTTTGCAGGCCACACTTGAGGTGGATGAGAGTTCTATGCCTCATAAGCCAAACCTGAAGGCCCCTTAAAGGGTTAATAACCACTCTTTTATAATTAGGAGTCTATAGAAAATATTAATTATAATTTTAGAAGGCCTGGGTTTTGCATTGCGCCTTGTTGCCAATTGTATTTAAGCTACCAGTCAAGCAACACCAAAGTGTTATGGCCATGACTCTATGGGAGATTATTTGAACAACAAAATGACAGATGTCAATTTTACAGAGTGTTACTCACAATGAGTTTTATCAACAGGGACACTGGAGCCTTGTTTGCAGGCCAATCGAAGTATCAAACAGTCACCGGATTGAAACCCGATTTTTCTAGTGTTTCAAGCTATGGAGATGATAGTTATAGGGTATTGAACCCTGTAGGCTCTATATACAGCACCGGCTCATAAATAAGACAAGAAAAGGACGCCATAAAGCATGCAAATGTCAAAGGAAATCCAATCTATCAGCTTTTTCCTATCAAGGGTGCTTTGCCTCTACAGATAAACATGCTAATTGTGTCACCAGTGACCAACACAATTGACAACGATTATGTTAATGCATCATCTGGACTTGATGTTCCCGAATGACTAGCCATCAGACAGCTACAAAGACCGTTGCCAGTGGAAACCTTTAAAGAGCTCTTGTGGTCTGGCTAGTTGCAATGTATTATCTCATAGTAGAGTTGAGATCAGAAGAAAATGCTCCCTTTATACGAGCCTTTTGTTCCTCGTGCTGGGAAACCCACCCAGAGTGCAGTATTATTTTACTCCACTGAGTGATTCTGACTGAGTAGTGATTCATAATGTCTGACCTTGGTGACCCTTACTCACCTCCATGTGGCATGTTCCAAAAACCCAGTGCACTCGGTGCATTGGAGACACTGCTGGCCCTGTCCTAACTCCATGACTGACGGATAGAGGTAGAATTGGTCTAGTGGGAACTCTGCAATGCAAAAAGGTTGAGAATATTGCACAATTGGTCAAGCTGCAAGAAAACCCAGACGAACGCAACCCAATCTTCTCACCAGTCCCAGGCTTGCGGTGGTCAACTTGACCAAAAACCCTGGATCGAACTTTAAGGCGTTTCCAAAATATGCGTCACTGTCTTGATGACTGATGGGAACTTGCTAGCTTCTAGCATGAAAGTATGAAGTTCCTCCTACTTCTACGGTTTCTAGTTAGATAAATGCCAGATTTCAACAAGTGAGGGCTGATAATCAGTCATCTAGGACAAGCCCATGACAGTGGGCAGATTGATTAAATTTGGGTACAGGTTGTTAAACGAGGGAGTGTGTTTTATTGGGGGATTAATTTATATTGTGACACTAAGCAACTCCTAAAACCTAGTACCTGGGTGATAATAAGTTGTGGGTATTTGGAGTTTTAAACTTTAATTTAACCTTTAATCAATGATTATTGGCATTTAAAGTGGTTCTTCTCAGCTAAAATTACCTGTCAAATGTCGTTCTGAAATCAACCGGATTGGATCGGATAATATTTGCGCACAAGCCTCAAGTGATCATAAAACTGACAATGTGAGCTTGGTCAGTAGCGAATGTTGACAAACCATGCATTCTAGTAAATACTAGGTTATTATACTCATAGATTACCCCTGCTTTGACAATCACCCATAGATCATTTTGGGATTGTTTTGACTAGATTGGCCCCAAATTGGCTTCCAACAAGTCTGTGGGCAAGTACTAAAGACTGTGGTCAGTCCACTGTTCGACTTTAGGGAATCACATGCTGTAATGGACTAAAACAAAAGAATACATAGTTTGGTGTTCACACTCACTGACTCGAAGGCTTGTCTGAGCTGTATCTAAGGGGGCCGAAACAACAGCCCAGGGCTGGCTTGTTGTGCTATTTATAATGCTCCAATCGACAGGAGTGACGTTCGAATGCAAGAAAAAATACAAAGATGTAATCTCACAATTAACAGCCAGTCTCAAATGTGACAACATAGCAATTTTATTACAGCTAAGTTGAGCTTGAGTTTCCTGGGTCAGTTCATCTAATCGCATTCTTCAGATAGCAAGTCAAGTAGTCCAAAGCGCTTATAAGTGGGATTATCAATTAATATCCTTAGAATTTAACGTGATTACTCGATGGATACGCAGCGACAATTAACAGCTTTCAATCCGAAACTATAATCCTGTTACCGACTACAGGTTTCCTTTATAGTTTATATAGCTAAAGGACAACAGAAACCTACCGACCGCTCCTGGGCGCTATTCCAAGCACGCAGCAAATATAAATAGAAATTTAAGATATTGATGACTATCTTCTTGATTGTACTCAGTGTACTGAACAAAACTTATCGGTGTCAAAGCTTCAGGCAATTGAACACGCGCTATATTGTGAAAGGCTAGCTCAGTTTTCTCATGTATTCAACAAGCGACATAACATCCTTTATGTCACTAGTTCTGCTAGTCTTTCCGCGTGTAAAGGGCATAGGATTGGGGCCCCAAGATAAATCTGTTTAACATGGTTTGGTCTGTTGACATTTTCAATTATGACCCAAATCACAGTTGGTCTTGAAAAGTGAAATGTTAAATCGACAAGCGTTAGTATTTGTCGATAGAAAATATAGAGGCTTGAAATCATATGTTTGCAACATACCTATAAGTTCATCCCAGAGTAAATATCCAAGGTGAGAGATATGTTATCCAAGTGCGAGTATTATATAGTCCACACACCTGCTCCCGGCAGCCTCAGAGATGAACGCTCAAACACCTAATGCGAATACACTATATCACAACCATCAAGTAGTCGCAGTAGTGCGAGCTGATTGGTCGATCGAGGATTAGCGTTTATACGGAGTGAAGCACGGGTTGGCATTGAAGTAATGGGCAGGCAAATGGAAGTAAGAGTTTAATTATACCATTGGAGAAACACTTGAGCTACACAATGATGAATGCTAACGGATGCATGATTGCTTGTCTGTAATTCACACACGGATGGGTAACCATTTGGCAGAGGCTTGGCCATTCCCACGACTCATTCACTGACTGTTTGTCTCTTGATGTGACTCCGCAGTCATCGCGAAAGTATGATCGATATTTGAGTTTCCACTGATGATGCAAGAGTAAAAACACAAGGAATTTTCATGCGAAAGCAACACATCATGATGGAAAAGCCATGGGAATTTGGCTGCTCAGCTTATTATACGCCTTGTTAAATTTAGTAAAATGTCTTAATTTCTCGATGCAAAAGAAAACAGAATCCACCGCCTCTCCCGTCTTCATTGATTTCATAAGTAGGATGAGGCAGCAGCAGATGTTTGAGAAAAATGTAATTTGATCCTCTGCAAGCTATAAGAAGTATCTATGGCAGTCAGGAATTGACAGAACGGATTCAACGAGTCAGAACTACGTCAAGACACTCTGGTCTATGACTAAACACCAAGAAGACAAATGTGATTGCCATCAGATGGTCAGACAAATCAGATGGAGAAGGTCGAATCCTGGGGGGGGTGGCTTCTCTTTACATAGGAGGTCATCACTTGTGTCCCTAACAAATGTAAGATTGCCAAAACAGGAGGATGATTAGTAAACTGCATAGCAATATTGTAAATACTGACGTCACTGACCTGGTAGAGCCCCGGCATACAGTGTGAACTTACCATGTCACGCGGACACAGTTTTAAACCATTGAGATCGAGTCAACAATAAACAAAAGAAAATCAAACTGCCAAAATATCACAACTAGTATGCACTACAAATTTAATTCCTCCTGTAAACTGCTTGTTTCAATAGCTCTTGTCCTGCTCTGCGGGTCATACACAGCTAATGTAAGCTGTTATGGTTTAAGGCGTACAGATCAATCTATGAACTCGCATATTACGCCAAGCAAATGGTTGTATATAGTCGCATGAACAGACATGTGCATATATATATCCGTAGGAACACAATGTTGCAATTCGGAGAATATCCGCATGTAGATATAAAGAGAATCAGAAAATCATTATGCGCATATATGCAATTTTGTAATCTAATGAATATATATAAACCTTTCAAATAAAACAGATTCATCGCCACGAGTTTGTCCGATGTCGATTTATGTAAACTACTAAACATTGGATATGACATTTTTCCTCACCAAGAGAAGGCAGTGAGTTCGCCTTGAATGCACTGCACCTGACTTATCTGCCCTGTTGCCCCGCTACCCCGCGCCCCGCTACCCCGCTGCCCCCCTGCCCCGCTGCCCCGCTGCCCCG
>Ga0224511_10005336_pt1 | contig 10050 bp, 3 predicted proteins | sample SF_May12_sed_USG_2_FD_169988 | JGI IMG/M metagenome (GOLD analysis project Ga0224511, IMG submission 169988) | Sediment microbial communities from San Francisco Bay, California, United States - SF_May12_sed_USGS_8_1 | ecosystem: Environmental > Aquatic > Marine > Sediment | place: USA... | reverse complement strand
ACGAGAGACTTTATTCCGCGCGAAGTCAATATAGATGCATTTTATTATTAAACGTATAACTGTGTATTTAAACCCTCTAGCTGGCTCAGTGAGTTCCAGCCTTCTTATATGCTACATGTATATTAGGTAACTGTATTCTAGAGTTTAAGTGACATTATTGCATATCTAATGAAATGATATACATGTACAACAGTCATGCTAGACAGAGTAACATATTTTATTAAACACCCGTATATTGAACAATTATTACAGTAACAACAACACACTCTTCCAGATATTTGAATACTTACTGAGTATTTAGTATTATCCGTTATGCTTTAATGTTCGATATGTGTAACCTTTCCAATGTGGTCAGCTCTATTCCTTTCACTATAGTATTTCGTTAACGTTTAAAACTTAGATTTGCATGACACTGCCCTGTTTGAGACTATAGGTTGTTCGGCTACTTTCCCCTGCTGGTGACTGCATCTCCCTGTGTTGCTTTATACTCTGCAGTCGAGATGGGAAAACTATTGGCTAGCCCAATACTGATAATACTGTTTTCATTGGCCAGTATGTATCAACATTGCATTACTACTCGCGGACGGCCGAATTAGCGCGTGTTGTGCCACGTTGTCGGTATGAGTTTGCTTTTTATAAATCAAACTGATATATCGCTCACGCTTAATTCCATTGAAACTATAATATGGTTCACTAGAAGATATTTCCTTTCTCAGTTATTATGACATAATACTATAATTGAGTCTGTTATAAAGGCCATAAAACATATTTCAGACATATCAGCCTTTAAAGCAACATCAACAGAACGAAGTAGATGATACTACGGATTGTTGCATACAATAACATTTTATTCAACATTCCGTAGTCTCGTCCACTTCGTTCCGTTTACAGGCTTCATAATGTGTATTGTGTGAATGTGAATCCTTTAGAGATGTTAAAATTTAATAAAAAATAAAGTTTCGTGTCTCAAATTGTGAGCATGTAAAACCCGTATAGAGACATCTGGGTGATATATAAACATTTTGACAGTATTTCGTGTACTTCACAAAATTAGATAAAAATGCATAATTGCACTATAAGTGTTGCAGTTGCAACAGACTGATAGATAACGTTTGTAGGACTACCTTTTTTAACACAGAAATACATTTTTAAAGCACGCTACCCACTGTCTCGGGCAGTTGAAAATCTGCCCTTATTAACATTTCCTAAACCCCAAATAAAAAGTCATTAACTGTACCAAGGCGGTAACTTAACTTTTCTTGGAACAATAGTTTATGAAATCATAAAAATATAAACATTTCGAAAAACACAAAAACAAGTTGTTTTAATGCGTCTTGGTGTTCACATGTTTTTGTGTTGTTCTGTGTGTTTGTTTTTGTACGGGCCTTTTTGTTATGGTGCCCTTAAACTTGACATGTCTACATTGTTTATAACTTCCATTTTTAAAATCTCTTCAATTTATATGACGGTTTTAACGTTGTACATGCAAACAAACCAAAACGATAGCAGCCACAGTTTTAATGAACTATGTCTTCGCAATAAATAAAAGCATGCATATAAATCGCTATTATAGCCTGTACACATTAACCCCGACTTGATATTTATGCAATATTATATTATCTATTGAATACGTTAAATTAGTTACCGATAATGCAATCGCTGCCAGTCGGCATAGATCGCGCATGTTTATTGAACAATATAGATGTTCACATGTCCAATACAAGTATAATCCTTAGCACAACCGCCGTGGCCGAGGGTTTTCGTTGCGATGCCAGCGTACCAATAGTAACAGACTCAACCGAGTAGTGAGTTTAAAAAAGTTTATTCTATGATTATGCTTTCCATGCGCATTGGTTCAGATTCCTCTTATTACATAATATACACAATAAAGTGTAAGGTTTTAAACAAAACACAGAAAATGAAAATACAAACAATAAAACAACAGCAAATCAAAAATGAAAACGTAAATACAAAATATAAAATCAAAGACTCGACCCAATATATATAAGTTCTCCAAATGAACTCGAGCTCGGTGCTTTAACGAATAGGCTAATATAACGGACACCTTTTAAACTGGTTTTAATTAAGTACATGTAGATACAATTATTCTTTGAAGGCCCATAGCGGGATTTATTTTTCATTTGCGTACGTACATTGCCGAGGTGGAATGAAAGCGTGGTATTAATCGTATAAAGATGTGACATAGATCGTTAATAGATGCTAATTTGAAAGGTCAAGTCCGGGTTAATGTGCGCAGGCTATACATGCAAAAGAAGTAGAAAGACACACGCTATTATAATCCGATTTTACAATTACGTTATGTTGAGGAAACAAATATTCCCAATGTAAGTGCAAACAGACAGATAAGTTTAGAATGTGGCTATTATTTTGAAACCCCATCTTGTTTTCCTGACATAAATTAAGTGATCCAACACATTATTTCCACACGGAATCGTAAATGTGTTTTTAATTGGTTAAACTCTGAACTAAAATCCATTTGCGCTTACACATTTGATACTACTTTCTGATAATTGAAGTTCTTGGCAAACTACCACACGCAATATTGGCGTTAATGTAACTGACACTCTAAGTTCAAATACAACGAAAGAATTACGTTTATTATGTAATTATGAATATTAATATTTTCGTTGAAGAAACAAGTTTGTGTAATTAATATAAAAGATGTTTCAGATATTAAGATGTATTATACACAATGTACTAAGATGATCTTAACGCATGTATTGATATTTTTTAATGTACGAGTAGTACCAACATCACAGCAGACGTAATTCTAAATTTAATACTATTAATAATTAAATAAAGTTATCATTTAAAACACAATACAACAAGGATAATGTTAATTTGCTAAGTTAGTGTGTTCAATGAATAAAACCAACACGGATATTGTGTCACGAAAGGAGGTCCGGTCACAGCTTTTACCAGTCGCCATTATTGCTATGTATGTAAAGTAAAGGTTGCAACGTTTATAACATGTTGTACATGTATGAGCAAATGTATAATTGAACGGAAGTGTCAATGGATTGAAGACATATAAATACATCAGTCGTGTGCCTTTGAAATTGTGTTTTATTGCATAATCTACGACAACAATAAATGATAGAACCTGGACGCTGTATAATGGAGAGTTTCAAATATTAATTTTAAAGATGCTATGTCTGTATATTGAAACCCTTATAATTGGTCACAAATTGTGCAGTATATTAAGTATACCAAATAAAATATATTGCAGCATGAATTTCAAATTTCATAACAAATAATAGGTTTTGGACCAAAAACGTCAAATCTCAACAAAGATAGAACAAACAACAACATAAACATCCTTGTTGCAGACGGGAAACGAACCGGGGACCTCTCGCACCGAAGTGTATTGCGACCACCTAGACATCTATGCGTATCGATTTTAATCAAGCTATTTAACTATTCCAAATTAATGGATCAAAACATAAACAAAGATTTCCATGTTTGCGGTCCACACCTTTCCAACAAAGTTTCTCTTATTTACTGGAATAGGGATCACTGCTTAAATATTGTTAAAATGTAAGATGTAAACAGTTCTGTTTAAATGATAAGGACACGGCATTTTTAAATGAAAGCTTCTTTTAAAAAGGTAAAATTTGGATGATTATATAAATTGAAGAGATGTTCAAACAAAGAATGTTGTAAACAATGTAGTCATGTCATGTTTAAGGGCACCATGACAAAATGGCCCGTACAAAAACTAACACAAGGAACGACACAAAAACTCTTACAACATCATGACGCAACATACATTTAGACAAACTATATTTTTGTGTTTTTCGCACAATAATTAGGAATTATTTTTTTTTTTCGTTATCAGGGCCCCTTCTTTTAACAAACAATACACTTTAACATAAGTCGAAACACCTGTTTAGATGTCTTTTGTGAACACTCTGTGTTTTTTCGAGGCAACTTGAGATCACGGTAAACGCAATGTTCTTTTTATGAGTCTCGTATAATATAAGACTTACTAGAACTGAAAAAGCATCATGTTATGCTAACTTACTAACATGATTTGTGGAAAATGTATCTTAAGTTCTTTAAGCAATTTATATAAGTCATTTATTATACTTTACTACCATCAATGTCTTTATTCCATCTTTTTTAAAGAACATGCATAATGTATAATTATCGCGCTTACAGCAGACACGCGTCATGACGGATAATTGTACCCAACTACACACAACTTATCAAAGCCTGCTGTAGCGTGGCTCTGGGGTAGCGAGCTTGCCCTGTGAGCGGGAGATTTTGAGTTCAATTTTAGTGAACGTCATACCAAAGATGTTATAAAAATGTTTCATATGTTTCCTTGCTAAACATTCAGCATATAAGAATAGTTGTATCTGGCCCTTCTTTCCTATTAAACCGTGTTCCAAAATGAGATGAATTTCATATTGAGGGAGAGGTCGAGAGTAATTATATATAAGTTGTATTAGTTGCTCCACCGTCGACACAAAATGGCGAGTTGCCAATGGTATGAACTAATCTAAAACTAATACAAATGGTGTAGGTGGTGTTAAACTAATACGTCACTGTTGTAAATCACCAGTCATGGCTACTCGTAGCGAGTGGTAGGGGGAATTCGTGGTTCAGCTTCAATAAAACCGAGGCTGCTGTTTTCTCGTGTAGGCTATGCTTCCTAAGGGCTTTCCTTTTTAAAATTTCTTAACATGACTGTTAATACACTTACATTAGGTGAGGTCATTAACAGTAGCATGTGCTCCTTTAAAACAGTTTTAATGTTCTGAAAACTCTTACTTCAACTGCTATTATATGTAGTTAGTGAATCACGAGTTGCACATAATACTTTTTATGTTATTTCTCACATTTTCCCGTATCGGTAACAATTGCATTAACATGATACTACAACGTCCGAAATATGCATTCAAATGTCAAGAGTCATTTAAATGCGACACCTTTTATAATGACAACGTACTCTGTCCCTCGACCTTCATGCATTCCTAGAGAACGTTCTGGTCACTAGTACAGCATCATTCCATGTATTATAGACATCTTGTTAAGATAAACTGTAGGAGACTGCAATAATAATATATGGCTGGTTGGGTGTTGATATATGTGATTGCCCGCCGCTAATGGAATTCAATACCCGCACTCCCTCGATTACCTTAAACGTAAAAAAACGATATTTATTAAAAACAATTAATCAGAAACACGTATGACTTTACAACACGAAACTAAACCGACCGTTTCATCGCATAAAAGTATCTTCTTCAGATTAATAAGACTAAACATACATATACCGAATCCAAAATATAGTTTCTGTATTCTGATTAATATTGCCGCTCATTAACAGCAAGGTATCAAAGCATCGGTGATTATTGTAAATAAAATTTGTATACACTGTTCTTGTTAAGAAGAATAAATTAACTATTAAAACTGGTTTCACATTTAAACGAATTCCACGTTTTCTTTAAAATGTGCAGGTTAAAGTTTTTTTATCTTTTTTTTTTAAATCATTACACTTTCGCTGTTTGTCCGTTAATTTGCTCAAACGTTTACATTATGAACAAGTTATTGTCAACATTTACGCCTGCCTACTAACTCCTCAAGAACAGAACTTAGAAACTAATACTAGTGAAATATGTTGAATATGTTATCGATATTTATCAATATAAGAAACTTAATGATATAAGCTCGATTATTTATCTTTCAAAATGCCGTTTTCATGTAAGGTTTAATGTAGCGCATAGTTTCATTTGTTTTTGTTCTTGTATATTGTATACATTTAATCTTTCGTTATCTATACACACATTTAACATATTGAAACACATACATGTAACACAAAAACATCCAATGTTATAATGTTATTGAGTATAACAATGCATAACAATTAAGCGCGGGTGCAATACTCATTGCTAGAATACAATACAGATATATAAATGCACAATGTTAATTGTTCAAAGAACAATGTGAAATCGGGTTAAAGTAGGTCTCACAGCAATTAACGGCTTCATCACAGCCAAAACCATAAAAAGGTGGTCTCCCGTGAAGCAGACGTTGTTCGCGTTGATGTCGAGTTAAAGACATTATGTCGATTTCTAAACGTGGCAGGGCGCAGGGAGAATTTGGAACGGCGTAGGGCGCGGTATACAGTTTTGAAAAGCCCCAAGTTTTAGCACGCGGACAACCATGGGCGACACACGTGGTAAAGTCGTGCAACACACGTGCAACACGCGTGATAATTAGTGTTTCGGCAGTAAGAGGCGAAAGTTTAAGCGGTCTGTCACGGGCAACGCACGGTCATCGGACTGTTGTTACGCATTGGTATTGAGGGAAATAGCCATGATTGGAACGTGTTTTAGCAGCGGAACAGTTGCCGACAGCCAGACCACGTATAATGCACAGCTAAACCAAATATCAGCCAACATTTATATATTGCATAACGTTTTGTACGTTATATAAACGTGACGTTTTGTGTGACTGGACCTGAAGTCAAATACATTAGTCAAAAAGGTCTGTTTATTTAAAAGAAATAATACAAGAACAAATAAACAAAAATATTAAAAATGTAAATAAGTATTACAACGAATTGCTGATTCTAATAACGCTATGCCAAGTAACATTTACAGTCTACGGTATTACTTGTTCTCAAATCAATGCAATGTTTTTGCAATGCATGATTGGGGGCTATTTGTTGTCATTTATCTGAAAATCGGCTGGTCAGATTCTTCTTTGGGCCTTTGTTTAACGTCTGTTGAGTCATCATGGGGTGGAGTTTTGCGTTTGCAAGGAGTTTGAGCAGCATCACCGTAACAACAACGCCGGCCCCGACGACGGCACTACCCAGCGCAATCCCAGCAGCAGCGCCTACGCTCAAGCCTGTATAGGTTGGTATGCATTTAACAATATGTTAATTGATGAGAATGCAAATATTGACTTGAATACAACTAAAGCTGTTGGTTAGAGCAATATTTTATAACGTCTTTTGAAATAAAATCCACATTCATATACATACACATGCATAGTGATAAACACACGTGACCGATTAAACTCAGCTTTGCGAAGAATGGTGGTCTTCAATCATAATACAAAACTAGTTATTCACACACTAAATTTGCATTAAAAAGTGTAAACAAAGGATTAATTTGGATACTAAATCGGGAAAATAATGGTCATATAAAAAGCCATGATGTACCAGTTTTAACCTCAGCAGATTGTTTCGGGTCAACAATTATCGTTGGAGTGCTTGTTGTTGCTGGTTCTTGAGTAACTGTTGTGGGCGTTTTAGTAGAGGTGGACGGTGCCTTGGCTTGTACGACATCGATGTATTTTAATACAAAACCAGTGGCGTTTCCCCGTTCGTTCGTCACAAACCTTATGGTCAATGTGTTTCCAGTCGCCATATAGCGATATAGAGGCTCTCCTCTTTGCCAATATGAGCTATAACATCCCTCATAAAGTAAAGTTTCACCTGCAATATTAACAGTGTAAATATCTGCGTTAAAACGTACACTGTTAGCAATGTTCTTCACTAAACATTGGCCAGCTTATAATTCATAATATCTGCCAAAACAACACAATAATTTCATTCAATTTCAGTACTACAGTTCATAGCAATTGATATGTAGCCTAATACATACCTTCGCTTACTAATAAGAAGTCATACCAACAGACTGCCTCAGATCTTGGATCTAACGAACTGAATGTTACTTCTAGATAAAGTCGACCCAACGGGTTGAGCGTTGTAATTTCCCATCGGCAATCCAAATTACTACAACAGAATGGTGCGATGCGTAAGTTGTTTATTGTTCTGTTTTGTGGCGTAGTCAAAGTTTGTAGGCATGATATTTCCTGGATTTTGACCATATACGTATTATTTGGTGCCTCAATAAATACTAAAAAGCAACATAGATAGCAAATACAACAACACACAACACAGCAAGATACGGATATTTTTTTCCGTTTTAACTTGGGCAGTTTAATCAATCGATCCGCTTGTTCGACGAGCACGGCTGAAGTTTATAACAACACCCCTATTGCTTATAACCAGTGACTTGATAGGTATATTGACCAACAGTTTTTAGGAATTATGGAATCGATTGCGCTATTATGGTTGATCGAGGCTGTAAAATTAGTCCATTGTTATTTGTGAATTATCTAAAATTAGGATGAAGATCCAGAGCCCAAAATTGTCAAATATTTATGTTAAAAACAAACCATCATGTTGAAAATACATCAGCAACATGTTGTTGTGTTACTTGAAAGGTACTTTTTTGTAATAACACATAACTCTTGGTGGCAGTTAGTCATTTATACATGTAGCCCAAACAATAGATTTCACATGGTCGAACAGAACTCTTAATATACAAAGAACATAGCTTTCTCATTCAGCCGTTTTGAACTTGATGTACTAACGGAGAACATCTACGAGTTTTATTTGAGAAAATATCAATATTTTGTTTAAACAAGACTTATCAATTTCGTTTCAAAATGAAGCCATTGTTTATGTCCTACTTTCTCATCTATTTATCCTATCCTCGTTCACGGCCGCTTAACCAAACGATAATGTGATTGAGTTCTGCTTTAAATAATAAAATATAGCAGACAAATATCAATACATATACATATAATATATTTTAAATGTGTTGTTTAACAAAGCTGAAGTATATTCGTACTGTAAAAATAGATACTATTTGTTGTACATTTCTAAAAGTGAATGCACACTGATTTGTAAACGTATTTATGGCATCTCTCAGCTAACTGGCTGTAGCTTGTGGTGGTGATTGTGAGGTTATAACGTAGAACATAAACATACATGTATTGAAAGATCAATGTTGACATTTTCGGTTTCTATAATCTTTTCAAATGTTAAACTTTTGGATTGCCTCAAAATTTGGTAGGACCACATGTTTGTAAATAATTGAATTATTATATTTATTCGTTTGTGAAGATATGCTTAACGAATGAAAATGTGTCTTGTTAGCCTATAACTTAAAAATAAAATGGATTTGCAAATTGCTGAAACAAATTAAAAACATACTATATGTATTCAGTAAATTAGCCCTTACTTGTAGTAACGGTTCGGAAAGTTAGGTGATGTTATATAGGCGTATGTATTCGTGGCGAATCTGGTCTCTGGACTGCCACACCCTGTTCCGGCTGAAACAACAGTTTGGGCAATAAGTTTGTCCAGCAACGTTAAGTTGTTTACAAATAAAGGAATTTTCTTAGTTTATTTCTTACTTCTGAGTGACGTCTAAATTAGATTTTTGAATTGTAATAAACGTCCGTCAAAAACAAGTTAATACGATAGATCTACATATATTGTTTAACATTTGAAACACATGAACTATCCAGGTAGTAAAAGTACAACATTCCAGAAAACAAACAGAAAAAAGGTATTTATTATTAAAACAAGCTGAACATACTTAGTTTGAGTTTTTGGCTTCTTGATGTAATGATAGTATGTTGCCTCCGTCTTTGTCAAATGTATTAGTGAAATATATACACAATATCAATGAAAAACTACCGATCAAATAGCAAGATTGGGCACACATTAACTTTAAAAGTTAGTTATACATTCAACACAAAGTATAAAAAGCTGTTCCTTACCAGTTTTTGATTTGAATCAAAGGGGGTTTTTATGTAAGAAATTACCACAAATGACATGTAAAATGTTAACTAATGTTAAAATACGTTTCAAACATTCTGGTAAAATATTTGTGAGAATACAATATAATACATGTAACCCGTATTAATTGGAATGGTCTGGTTTTGTCCTAACTTGTGTGCAACTATTCTAAAGTATTGTAATAGCTTTATGATCCGTTACTGTAACATTTAATCAGAATAAATTAAAAACAAATTTTAAAATACTCAACTAATTTCAGATTTTAGATATGATATCATTAATTTTAATATCATCTATGAGTAGTATCATCATAGAAAACATTTTATTTTAACACAAACAGTTTAATCAGAAATGGCGCATATATTTGACACTGAAAGCGAGTTGACAGAGATTGTGAGTCAATGATATCTTTGTGTGAC
>Ga0224511_10005335_pt1 | contig 10050 bp, 5 predicted proteins | sample SF_May12_sed_USG_2_FD_169988 | JGI IMG/M metagenome (GOLD analysis project Ga0224511, IMG submission 169988) | Sediment microbial communities from San Francisco Bay, California, United States - SF_May12_sed_USGS_8_1 | ecosystem: Environmental > Aquatic > Marine > Sediment | place: USA... | reverse complement strand
TAATAATTATAACAATTTACAGTTCTGCCTTCGTCGTCTTGCTGTCGACAAAATGGCGACCAATATATGGCGTTACTTCACATTGCGCATGCGCGACTATCCTTACCCACTACTTAATACCGTCTTGAAAAACACACTAAGTTTTGAAAGGTTGGTTAAAAAAATTACAATCAGACATTAAAGGAAATAAAAATATGCATTTTGTGAAAATACCCATTTGAAGCCAAAATCACTCATTAGACCTGTTTTAAACAATTGCATGTTTAAAGAGAATTAACAGTCCTATGACAAAAATATGTTTTTATTTAAAGCATATGCAATGTACTTTTAGATTTTTTTGTCAGTTTATAAACTATTTTGCATGGCAAAAACTGCATGTATATTTTACTGCTTGTATTTTGTCCCAACCCTAACGGCTTCACAATTACCATGTTCAAATGCCTGAAATATGGAGCTGTAGCTAATTTTTGCATATATAACCTGGTTAGGTATATGCCTTAGACATATATTGCAAACATAGCATTTAAATTGTGGCTGTACTTGAACTTGTATTTTCATAATATCATGTTAAGGTGTGTCCCAATCCTAACGCTTTTTTGTCCCAACATTAACACTCACTTATACAGTAACAAGTGGGGTAGAACATTAATGTTAATGAACTTATTTAGTCTATTTACAATCTTATTAACAGGATTGTGAATATGACAGATGTAATTTCATGAAATTTATTGTGTCAGTTTATTTTTAGTACAAAAATGTCAATTTCTTGTGACGAAAGTGATGCAATACACATGTGAAAGCGAACTCTTTCAGTAAATGAATGCATTTTAGTAGAGGGAAGTTAGAACTAAATTGTCAATGCTTTGCAAAGCTAATATATCTGTACTTAATCTTTAAAACACATTGGTTATGGAAGCAGGCTTTGTGTTAGGGTTGGGACATAATTTCAGGTAAGGCCTTTGTGTTAAAATAAGTGTTGTTCAGAGTCACAATGGAACATTTAAAAGTGAAATTTAACTTTAGAAAACTAAGAAAGCAAACACATGAAAGTGATTACGAGGACAATGATGAAACAAAACCAGAAGACAAGAGTGGGGCTGAAAAGTCCAGAAAGATTTTGGAAAAAGTGAAAGAATAGTGATTGGGTAAAGGCAAAGAACAAGATATAGTGTACAGAATACAGACAGAAAATAAAACAAAAGCGACAACAAAACTCTAAATATGATGAGATTCTGAAGAAGAAAGAACGTGAAAGAAAAGCAGAGTACAGAAGACAGTTTAAGTTGAAAGAGGAATGTTTAAACACCCAAAACAAAGTTGAAAAAAGAAATTGAAACTACTACAGCAAAGTAATCGCAGAAACAGAGAAAGGTTAAATAAACTGAAAGGTTTATCAATGCAACAGTCAAGTACAAAAGATGGAAAAGGATTTGAAAATGAAGTCAGCCCGCATTCGACAAGGAAATACGCACAAAGGGTTAATAAAACACTGCCAAGGTCTGCCAAGAAGTGGGCATCAGTTGTTGCACATTTAGTAAAAAATGCTTCGCCAAGGAAACAAACATGCCTAGAAACACTTTGCCAAAACACATGAAACATAGATTCATTGCCACAGGAAAAAATTAGATGAAAAAAAAATGTAAATAAAAGAGAAATGTGGAAGTTAAAGATCAAAGAATTCATGGATGATGACAGAAACAGCCGCCAAATGTCAAATAAAAAAGAAGTCAATGGCATTCAAGTGGCAAAGCGCCACTTACTTATGACAAAAAGAGAAGCATTTGTGATGTTTACAGAGGCCAACACAGAATACTCCACGTTTAGAAAAAGTATCCCAAAGTATGTGAAGTAAATGAATGTAAGGGACAGACGAGTGTGTGTGTGTGCATGAAATGTTTTAATCTTGACGAAAAGATATGATTATTTAACTATACAGCAACGAAAACAAATCAGAAGCCTGTTACTTTGAGAAATTTGTACAAAACAATATGTCTGTGAATACTCCGAGTTCCCTGATCTGAACTGCATAAATAACAATTGCAGTATTTGCAAGGATAAGTTAGAAAAGAAATATGAGGCTATGTTGCAAGAAACGGGATCTACAATTGTAAAGTATATGCAGTGGGAACGAACAAGTCAGCACCAAGTTTGATGATTCAAAGGGTGACAGTCATGTAAAGAAGGTGTGGCAACAAGTGGATCATTAAAGCACCCTTGCTGTAGTGTTTGACAGTATTTGCAGTGAAATGCAAGAATTCAAAGGTCGTGTATTCAGGAGAGACTTCCAATACAGTGAACACAAGAAATAGGCAGAAAACCTTCCAGAAGACCATGCCATCGTTTACGCAGACTTCTCGCAAAATTACGCAATGGAAGCAAATGATGAAATCCAAACTGCCCATGACATCAAAAGGCAAGTTACACTGCACACAATGTATCTTGTTCGCCACGCCAAAGGTAGTACGAAAGACAACCCAAAGCTAACAAGGGAGTCCCTTGCAATCATATCTGATGACCTGAAACATAGTGCTTCTGCTGTGTATGTCTTTTCTATGAAACTCCTTGCCTATGTGAGAGACAACACTGAGCATGTTGGACTCCCCACGGTAGTGCACAGAATCACAGACAACTGTGGGTTTGAATACAAGTGTAAGCAGGCTTTCGCCCACTGCCAAGAGTATGAAAATGTAATGGTGGTTCAAGTGGTTTATCACTACTCTGTGCATTGAAAAGGACCTCATGCTGGGATTGGTGCAACAATAAAGCACGTACTTGATATGCTTGTTGTTCAAGACAAAGTTCGTCTGAGAAATTCATATGAGGTGTACATAGCTGCAAATAAGTACCTGAGTACTGTTGGCAAGAATGCTGGGCCACCAACACAGAGCAATGTATCAAAGCGCAGTGTGCACTATGTACCAGTCAAGATGACACGAAATGCTCCAAATGAAGATGTTAGAAGTGTGCCTGGAAATTGAGATTTCTACGCTGCATTTCTAACGATGATGTAGAAACTGTAAATCTAAGTTGCTGCTGCAGCTTTTGCCTGTTGGATAGTGGGGAACACTGCACAAATTCAAAGTGGAGAAAAAACGAGGTCCATCGGATCCGCGGTAGCAAAACTAAATGCAGTCCTATTTCAAAGACACACTTGCCAAAAACAAACAGTGAACCTGGAACGGAAACCTGTATCCTTTTGTAATTTACATTTCCACACATCAATGTAATTTACATTTCCACACATCATGTGTACCCTGCTACTTCTGTTGTATCTGTTGCTTTCCTTTATGTAACCTTGCTGCAGTTTTTGCTTATATTATCTGCGCTTTATTAACCTCGCTTATAACACTTAACATAACCAAAGCATGTGGTGGTGGGTTAACAGAGGTTACTGATGAAAGTCCCGATTTTGCCAACGTCCAGCATGCATTTGAGACTAAGGTGTATGATAAAGGTTTGCAAATTAGAGGAGACACACCAGCAGATGGAAATTGCCTATTTTGGGCAGTTTCTGACCAGCTGGAAAAAATGGCTGTGAGACATTCATACACACACACACCTGCGCTCAAATGCGATTTCATACATAAAAAACTATGGACAGATATACAACTTATAAAATGATAACGAACATACATATAAAAATGTGAAAAAGTGTAAATTAATAGAAACAATTGTACATTGAACAACAGATGTATAAAATTAATAATAAATAACAGTTTAATTTAGTAAACTATATTTAAATTGCACTAACCCTGTAAACACATTTCAGAGAGAGAAGAGATAACTAATTTCCTCACAACAGATCTCGACACCTATCTTCAACAGATGAAGAAAAATGGTACATATGCTGATCATGTAATCATTAAAGCACTTGCAAAACACCTCAAATGTGCTATCAAGATTGTCCAAGCAGATGGCCCTGACATTAACATAAACAATAATGCAGCAGCTACAGCAGTATTGGTCGTTGGCTATTTGCAAGAGTTGAAGCACTACACAAAACTGAAGAAAGGGAAGCCCTCAGGAAACAAGGCCTGAATGAGAAAAAGGCAGCTTCGGTTTTATTGAAGCTGTTCATCAGTGGTAATGAAAGATGCCACACCACTGACGCCCCCTAGCGCATGAGCGGAACTCCATTTTCAAATGTAAACAGTCAATGGTCCCTGAGGACCAGAAAAATATGACTTCAAGCCTGGAAACCAGAAGGTAAAAAAACTCAAACTAACATTAATTTCAATGACGTACAAACATTACTATATTTGTTTGATTCAAGGTATTAAATCACCATAAAGGTTAAGATTTATCATGCTTCACTTTTTCAGTTTCAAAATTGATGATTTTGTTGCCGTGTTCCTGTCTTCAAGAAAGAAGAAAAGGCACTTTTACATAGCCAAGGTAACTGCAGATTATCAATTGTAAATATGTTAAAATTAAAATATGAAAAATAAATGTGTTTGTTTAGTTTAAGAGCTATTACAAAGCCTGACTTGAATACCAAATTATTTAGGATTATTATCAATTAAATTAAATATAGAAAATATTTCTTAACACATACTAAATTGTTCTCCGACAGAACATCAAAACAAGTTTAAATTGTTAAATATCTATTTCTCTTAGCTAATCAAATGGCTTGAAGTCATTTTAGTATCAAGAAACATTTCACAATTTTTTTATATGAAGACTCATATTTTTATTTGATTGCTGTTTATTTTTAAGAGGTTTATTGCTTTTTAAATCAACTGACATGGTTTTTTTTTATAACAGTTTAAAAACATTTAAGAGAATGTTATAACCTGTCTTTGTTATATTTGTAAAAATAAAAAATATGACTGTTATTTAAATATATTAATTTTATATGTGTCATTTATGAATTTTTGTTGTTCAACAGTTATGATGCTACGATAAAATTCAAACTTGGGGTATTTAAAAGCTGAACCAAAGCATAAGTAACAAAACTTTCAATATTAAAATATTATATATAATGATAAACTTTGTTAAATACATTATTAAAGTCTAATACCAATAGTCTGCTTAGTGAATCTGATATGTACAGGTGTCTTATGTTTATATTTCTAACTTTCAAAAAGATGAAAATACTCAATTAAGAAAAAAACGTGTTTATGTTTACAATGTTTGCTTGTCCCAACCCTAACGGTTATATTAAAAAATACCAGATGACATAAAAACTACTTTGTATCGCAATAAACAATGTTAGAGCATTGAAAGTTGGAATAGTGGTTGCTGTTATGTTGTTTATTATGTTAAAATGTTTGATTTTATTTTAAATGTTCACAGTTAAAAAAATAATTCTTAAGTGTCAGCATTGTTTTTCTTTTACTCATTTTTAGACATTTTTCTGTAAAAATAAGATAAAATCCTTTTTCACCTGGTAAAATGTATATAAGGGTTTATTAGGATCTTATCTATCATAAATGTGCTTTTAGCACATCTTCTAGCTTTTATTATGTCATAACAGTGAGATGAATCACATAGGTGATTTTTCAAAATTTAGTAGATCTACAATAATATGAATAACAAATTTTAACCACATTTTGAAAATACCGAATGATACTGTTTTTGTAAAATTTAACTATTTTACTGTAACATTTTGCCAAAAAAAATTTTTTTGAAGACTTTGTTTTTTCACAATATGTTACACCTTGTTTTCTTAAGGTCATATTGTCTTTTTGCAAAACTGGAAATTCATTACAACGGGACTATTAGATAAAGCCGCCAATTCGAATTATAATAATTAAACTAAATGTATCATAACATTCGACTTATGATTAATTATAATAAAATAAATTAGAGAAACTGTATACAGCTATATGTTATAAATATTTAAGAGACAGTGATAAAAGAAAAAGAAATTATAGATTAGGCTCCGTGTTGGAGAGGACATTCTTTGAATGAAGCCACCCATACCCATAACCTTAAAGCATCCATATTTATCAATGTTTTTTCTGTCATAGAGACAGTGTTGAAAAATATATGTAAAGGACAAAATACAAGAAAGGATATCCTTTAATAAACTATAGGCTATACTTTTTCATAAACAATTATTTATTCCAAATCATCAAGCTGTTTACCCCACAAAACCCACAATAACCAGAGGAATAGTTGGTGCATTTTTATTTTTGTATTCTGTGTGATCAAGGTACTCGGTCCTTCTCTAATCTATTATATTCAAAAACAGTTGGTTGTAAAGTCAAAACTAACGACATGTAGAATTAACATATTCAGGAGTTATTCCTGAGTTATTTCTGTTGTTGCTTGTGTTAATCCCGTTAGACATTTAACCATCAAACTGCAATGGAAATGTTAATAATTTAGAAAAACAGATCGTATTTACCTCTTTTTTTCTCGAGAGAATCAATAATTAAATGTTAATTGTTATTTTAATTGCTATATCATTTTATAATAGGCCCCATCAGTATTTATTTACAGTGCATATTTTTGCTCGTTAGTAGTATACGCGTGTACTTGATGCATTGTAAACTTTAAATATTTACGGTAGACAAATAACAACTCACAAATGTGCTTAATTATGTTAAAAGGTTTGGGTAGTTTCAATAAGATTGGTTTAATTTTACTGTTTAATTATTGGGATATGGATAATAAGGGAGAAAACAGAACGTTTATTTTAATGTAGAAATATCTTGTATACAATGATTTTCATATATCTACCAGCTTTAAACAATTTAGGCAGTCTTTAAGATGCAAACAACGCATAATTATACATACCGTCATAGAGGTTAAAAAAGCAAAAATAGTGAAAACCCTCATGTTGGTGCATCATAGATATAATTTAAATAGAGAGATTATTTAATGTCGCCAGTTTTATGTACTTAAGACTTATGCTCTTGAAAGAATTGGGATGTTAACACTTGGATCGGAATACCACTTTAAGGTACATTGTATTAGACATTTACGAATGTAAGTGGAAACGAGAACGGAGACGAAGCCGAGAATTTTGAGGGGACATCTCAGTAGAATTGTAACAACTCTATGCAGGCTGTCCAGTGTTCCTAGTTTTTCCTAGTTTTCCTAGTTTTTTGAAATGGTTCCTAGTTTTTCCTAGTTTTTTCAAAATGTTCCTAGTATTCCTACTTTTTAAGAAATGAGGGAGATTTTTTTTTTGATAGTGACATAATTTAATTTTAAAGTGTGTCTTTTCTAAGATATTTTGCAGGATTCATAAGGAAGCTGATATGTTGACATGTTCCTTAGCTGACAGTGCAGCCTGGTGTCACAAGCCTGCCAACCTATAGCCAAAGGTAAGCTTTAAACAAAAATAGTACATACAAAACTTATTGTACTTTTTATAACCAAATGTTGTAAGGGAATGATTATTTATTAAAACAATGCCATTTGAATGTTGTGTGCTAGATGTTGTATGTGTTATATATACAATGTATTACCCAATGATGCTTTGCTGAGGGGTGCAAGGTTGTTACCAAATATTTAGAAATATTGCAAGACATTAACTTAATGTATATCTCTTCATTCTGAATCAGTAAGACAAATTTGTTTAGAGATATTTTAAGGTCTAAAATATGAGTGTTTAGTAGTTCACATTTTTATTTTTTATTTTATATAATTGTAAATTCCATTTTTCATTAACAAAAAAACAATATTGTTTCCTTTTTAGAAATTCTTTCTTAATTATTTTATATATGGTAACAACCTCTTCGTTTTGCTTTGCTTTGATCAGTATTATGGCTTCTAGCAAATATTTGCTTGTAAAATGCCTTGTAGCTGTAGCAGAGCTATCTATAGATTAGACTAACCGCTCATTAGATCTATTTTGTTCATTTCTCATTCTTCAAACACAATAATTGTTAAAGGAAATATCCTATATCGGTACCAATCTTTTCTCCAATAGTATCATGTATTGTTTGAAATACCATCATAAGGTCATTAATTGCCTTTAAGTCAAAGACTAGGGCCTCATTTCAAAATAGATCTATTGATGCATGCGTTTGGATGTTGCATGTTGGTGCATGGGATTCTCTCTCTTTTCAGAAACCCTGTAGATGCAGTAGATGTGTGTAACTAATACTAACCATGCCTAATGGAAAGACTCGATTTAACACTGCTTGGCTTGACAAGCTTGACAATAATGGCCACTGTCTGTCAGAATAGTGTAAAATGGACACTGGAAACTGCTTTGCAGCTTTTTGCTTTGTGTGTAGCAAAAGCATATCCTGTTCCAACTCTGGCCTTGCTCAATTAGTTGGTCATGCAGATAGTATGAAACACAGGCAGGCGGCTATGAAAGTGTGCAAAGATAAGAGCCAAACATTGTTGTTTAAATCTCCAACACCTGGAACCAGTCAGCAAGGAGGTGGGGATTCAGAAACAGAAGTTGCATTTTTGAAACCATTAACAGTGTCTGATCAAATAACAAAAGCAGAAGCATTGTGGGCAATGCAGGTTGCTTCTTTTGGATACTCCTATAGGTCATGTGATGGTATTGGAGAACTGTTCAAACTGATGTTTGCTGGATCTTACGCTGACCAGTTCACAATGAGCAAATCAAAAATGTCATATTTGATATCAGATGGGCTTGGTCCTTATTTTCGAAAAGAAGTTTCAAAGAATATACAAATGTCAAAATGCCCATTCACAATTCAGTTTGATGAAACAGGCAATGCCCAGGACAAGAAGCAATGTGATGTGCTAGTTAGATTTTGGAACGAACAAAAGGGAGAAATCAGTACTATGTTTCTTAAAAGTCTTATGTTTGGCCATGCGAAAGGAGAAACAGTGAGTAATGCACTAATAGAAAAAGACTATGAATTGCCCTTAAAACAACTGGTGGCATTGGGGTGTGATGGGCCAAATGTAAACAAAACGATTTGGAAGAACATTGATAGCCACAAGAAAGCATTAGGTTTGGCTGGGCTTACTCCCTTTGTACCATGTACTCTTCATGTTGTACACAATTCATTCAGGAAAGGCCTTGATGCTTATGGAGAAGATGCTGAACAGTTGGCAGTGGACGGTTTTCAATGGTTCAAGTCTCACATCAGCCAGCGTGAGGACTATGGTTTGACACTGGAGGAGCTTGGCTTTGAAGAGGAAATGTTTGTCAGACATGTACAATGTCGTTGGCTAACACTTGTTCCAGCACTTGAGAGACTGTTGAAGCATTGGGATGCAGTGTACCAGTATTTTGTCAAGGATCTGCCGAAGAGAAGCAAAGAACAAAACACAAGTGCGCAACTGAAGAAGAATACCAGGTACATGAGAATATGTCAGTTTCTGTCTGGAAAAGAGGGCAAGGCTCAAGTCCAGTTCTTGGTGGGTGTAGGGCCACTGTTTGAACCAGTTCTGAAACAATTTCAGAAGCAGGAACCCCTCATACATCTCCTCTACTCTGAGACTTCTGATCTGCTGAAAACCATCATGCTGAGATTTGTCAAGTATGATGTTGTTGGTGAGAAAAGTGGAAGGAAATTAGAAACAATTGATGTATATGACACCAAGAACCTGATGAGTGTTGAATGTGTGGAAATTGGAGGAGATACACAAAAGACATTGTCAAACCTTGACACTGGAAAGCAGAAGATACAGAGGACTGAAATGCTAAAATTTTACCAGGCAGTTGCGCATTTTCTGCAAACAAGGCTCCCACTGAAGGATACTGTAGTACGGTCTGTGCAGTGTCTCCACCCTGAAGTCAGAGATCAAGAAAGTGCCCAAAAACTGATGAGGGAGTTGTGCATGGCCTTGCCAAACATCCTTGATGCTGATATCTCCAAGATAACTGATGAATGGAAAATGTACAGATCAGAGGAAATTCCTGCTGATAAGATCTTCAAAGAAAACAAGTTGATAAGAATTGACCACTTTTGGAACTATGTTTTGAACATTAAGAATGTAAATGGTGACCCCAAATATCCCAGTCTCAAAGCAGTTGTTCTCACGTGTCTGTGCCTGCCTCATGGAAATGCTGATGTGGAACGGAGCTTATCTGTAAGTAAGAAACTTGTCACAGCAGAACGATCCCTTCTCACAGAAGAATCTATAAATGGACTGAGAAGT
>Ga0224511_10005334_pt1 | contig 10050 bp, 2 predicted proteins | sample SF_May12_sed_USG_2_FD_169988 | JGI IMG/M metagenome (GOLD analysis project Ga0224511, IMG submission 169988) | Sediment microbial communities from San Francisco Bay, California, United States - SF_May12_sed_USGS_8_1 | ecosystem: Environmental > Aquatic > Marine > Sediment | place: USA... | reverse complement strand
ATTTGAGACTGTACAAGATTGAGATTTTGAAAGTACATAACAGAATATGGTTGTTTTAGAAATATATCTCAGATCAACATGCCTGACATTTTATTGACATCTAAGAAGACAAAAAGTTGCAGAATTCTCCAGTCACTTACCAACTGCTAGTTCTTGTAACAGAGGCAGTTAAAAGGAGTGCAAATAAATCATATATTTAGTGACAGAATTTGAAAATACATAATATTTTAACAAATACTACTGCTCCCAGACCTGAACAAATGGTTATGTCTTTTCCCCCAATAACTTTATTTATGGTCATCGATTTTGGGAAGTTTCTATACATATCTAAATAGAGATTATTTGTCAATATATAATGTTTTACAAGTAATATACTGAGCAACAAAATATTCTTTTTTAAAGTCATAATAGGACAAAAGGCGTTGTTTTTGCTTGATATGGCTTATTTTTGGAAGCCATGTTTTCTTATTGTCAACATAATCCTTATTTTTCATTGTTTTCTATGTCATCCATTTGGTATGCTCATTTGCTAATTTTGCTATGCAATGTTCAGTTTCAATTATTCTCCATTGTTTTTGATTGTTGATTTTTTTGTTGTTTTGCTTACTGATGAAAAGTGCTGCTTGATGAATATTCATTATGAAAACCATCTTAAAACAACAATGTAGAAGCAAAAATATGGCAAAAAATTTAACATTCTTTCCACAATTCCATGCAACATGTTTAGTGTCAACATGGAACTAACTACTTTAGAATTGATTTTTAATTTTTTAGTAACACATCATTAGTTAATTACTATTTCAAGGTACCAAATTATTTGATAAGACAGTCAACACCAAAGACAAAGGCAAATGAACATGTAAATCCTTACCTTGATACAGTCAATGTATAATTTGTCATTATATACATGTATAGTGTGATTTGTAAGATAACATGTGCTGTATTTGTTGATAATGTATCTGTGTTAAAGATACATGTATGCTTTGTTTGTGATGATATTGTGTGAATAGCATTTAATACATTATGAAATGGCAATATATTTAAAACCAAGGACATTCTGACTTTTTATTCTGTGAAAGAAACTTTTTGAAAACCTATATGGAATCACAGATGCAGACGAAGCCTCACGGGTTGTGGTTCTCAACAAAGTTGTGTGGTTGTTAATCAATGAAAAAATATGTAAACAGCGTTAAGAACCACAACCTGTGATGCTTTGTTAGCTCCCTGTAGGAATAGGGTTATATTGTCAGGTGAAAATCTGACCCAGTAAATACAAGACGGCATACATCCACTCTGTGATAAACCACCGGATCCATTTCCCCAGCCTTATTGGAATTCTTGGGAAGAAACACTTTTTGGCTGAAAATTGACATTCTTTGGAATAATCTTGAAGAAATAACTAGAACTCTGCGAGTCAGGGGGCCGTTTCACTAACTTTTGCATAAAATTATGCTAAAAGTGGCAGCCATATTTACGCTATGTGAAAAGTTACGGGTCAAGTAACACCTGTTTTCTTATGGTGAAATGCTCTTTCGAGTTGCGCTTAAAATTGGCGTAAATCCTTCCTTAAGTATACTTATGTTAGTGAAACGGCCTTCTGATGTGTCGCCTGATGAAGTTTTTTAGTTTTTAGTCAACATAAAAAATGTTTATAAGTTTTTTGTTTTATAGTTATAAGCAATGTGTTTGCACAAAATCACATAAAATAACCTATTAATTGTGAATGAAAGCAAAACTAATCTATGGGGAATTCAAGCAATTCAACAATATGCTCCAGACAAGGAGACACGAATGAAGTCATTTGAACTTACAATGACATAGTTATGTTCTGGACAAGAAATACTGTATCAAAGGAGAATAATTCAAAAACGAAACGGGGTAGAGTTACGGTTCTTGTGCACTGCCCTTCGAGTCATTGCCAGAAACATGCATACCAAGTTTGGTGACAATGTTACGCTCCAGGCAAGAAATGCTTCACACCGTTTCGGACAGAAAACACAACAGCAACTGGATATCATCATTTATTTAATATACACTATGTCTCAGGAGAGAAATATTCACATCAGTAGGTGAGAATAACTTCAAGACATCAATTGGAACATGGTCAATGAGTTATGACTTCGTATTGATAATTGTCAAATTTCATATGACCTAACACTAACAATGATTAAATGGTAATAACAAAGAAAAAACTAACAGCTAATAGCAGATCACAGAGTAGGTTATAACCTGTTTCTAGCTGGTAAGATGTAATAACTATAATGAGGACAAACAGCCAGAGTTAATTAGCTAGGAAGTAAAAACAGGTGTTCACTATGGCAAGTTGAATGATTTAAAGCCACATTCTTCATAATGCATAATTTTTAACGAGTAATTTCATTTTTCAAATTCTGCAGTGTTGTGTGTTTTTTATCTGAAGTTTAAAGCCCTCATTTGAACTTCCAAGCGTACTAAATTAAAACTTGTTTGAAGCAAATACTTAATTCTGTACCATTGAATGTTTCATTAATGACAATTTCCAAAAAATCAGGCCTCAAAATAGAATTAAAACTGATCTTGTTTTTCATTGTAACAAAAGGTGTTTGAGGAATAATAGAGATAACATTGGTTATATTTTAAAAACTTGTATGAATTCATTCACAAAATCATTAGCATTTGAAGTCAAAAGAAAAAATTGATATAGTGATTTTGCCAATACATTTAATTTTGTTATACAAATATAGACATTTGTTTTGTGTGGCAAATAGGTCATTTGACATTTAAATGTGACATTTTATCAATATGTATATATTTCATGGAAATATTTCAATAAAATGGCGACAGTATAGAGAAATCAATTAAAAGGTAGGGCTTCTGTATGTTTAGAAAACCTTTTATTATATGTATGAGAAATGTACAATGATTTATTCAAATGAGTTGAGATCAAACTTTGCAGAAGTAGATTCACATGAAAGGCAATGAAATGCATAGAAAATATAAATGCAATTGAAGTAGAATACATATTTTTGTTAAAAAATGTCTTTTAACATAAAACACTACTTCATATGGTACTAAGAGACACAGTTATTCTTTTCAGCCTACTGCTAGCAAAACATTTCAAAAATGTTTTAAAATTTTGGTCAAAAAAAAAATGTACCGCTTTAAATATACAGTACTTATTACAAATAACCGTCACATATATATGGGTATAATTATAAACAACTATACCTGTGATCAGTTATGTTGTTAAAAGGTTAACATGATTGGTATTAAATTCTTAAAAGTGTCGAGATAAAACTTTTATTATTTTAATAGATTAGTATTTTTTATTATCACCTCATATCGGTAGAAAAAAATCTACTTAAATCCTACATCATGATTCAGTGAAATTTATTTAAAAAAAATCAAAACAACAAGACTGTGTGTTTGTTTAGTCTTTGAGCAGACACATATTTTTAAAATCACAGGCACTAAAGTCCAATAGCATTTTAAAGTGGAATCTCTAATATTGTTGTAACATATTTTGACATTTTTGTGATTGAGTCTTGCCCTAATGCTTTCAATTACTAATAATTTATATTATAGTCAGACTTTGACAATTATAGGGATTAAATTTTTTTATTTTTTGCATAATTTCCTTTTTTACAAAGAAGAATGAAAATCAGTCATGACTGGCTGACAAAATAGTGCACAGATAATTAATTGCAATGTAACACAATTGTTATAGGTGCAGTTAAATTAAAACTATTTCTATTTTCTAAAGACAACACTGAGATGAAAGCGAAGATGTTTAAAACATGTTCTGATGTTTTTAGATCAGGTCTGTGGAAAATGTGACGAAAAGGCATACAGATGAGCAAATAGAAAATTCTAAAACGTTTTCTAATATCAACTATTATATATGAACACATAAATCATATGGCTTAAAAATATCATAATACAATAAAGAAAAAATTCTGCAAAAAATAATACTCAAAATTAAGTGTTAAAATCTCTTATAATAATTGAAAGAATTTAAAAGAAAAGTCCAATTTTGTGCCAATAATTTTTTTAACTTTTAATGCTATAGAAAAAAAACATGACCACTAAACAGAACGAGCAAACAACAGCGTTTATCACAACTTGTTGCCAATCCATCACAAGAATATCCCTGCATTAAATATCTCTGTCCTGAAGTATCTCACATTGCCAGCATGACCATGGCGTATTCACCACGGGTCTGCTGGTTTTAATCACACACATTGGTTGTAGAGCCACACAATTCACATAGCTCTGTACCTGACAAAGCCATTGTGTCAAAATGTAACATTTGGTGAGAGAACCCAACAGACATATCTCATTTCTAACTAACTTGTGTGTGTCTGCTTGAGTGTTTAAGAAAGATATATCTCCTTCCATTGCTCATTAACATCTTTCCTTTCAAAACCCAATGCATCCAGGTCCCCGTGCAATTTTTCTAATCCTATCTGCCATCACCAAAACAAACACTGCACATCCTGATTGATCATTGATCATTTCATTTCTTTTATCCATCAAATTCTTAACTCGTTCACCTATGAACCCAAATCCAGCTGCCATTGCTTCTTTGCAAGTTTCACCAGACTAAACCAGTCTCACATATTCGCATCTAGCACATAAATGTACTGAACTTCTTCAAAGCACATCTGACACCAGAAAGTTTTGTTGTCCAACTGCCCATACAGGGTCCTTTCAAATTCTTACTAACTAATCTCCAGCAATGGGCTAGATCGATCATAGTCCTCGTCGGAGAAATCATCTGACGGAGTCTCAACCACTCGAGAATTCACATCCGAGAACGACGAGCCGACACTTGGTTCCCGTGACAGCACTGAGGAGACGGAATCGGTTGCCATGGCGACTTCAAGGTCGACATCTGTGCTGCTGCCCTGGCCGTTACCTTGGTAACTGGCTATGGAGGCAGCTCCAGACACAGCATACCTGCAACATGGCATTTGTATTGTATTGTAATTTGTATTTTTCATGGGTAGGGCAATCCACCAACTAAATATTTACTTTAGTTATGTTGTCCATTGTGCCCATGAAATTAAAAGATTTCACAGTATTACACTAACTTTATCACAATATGACTTGAAAAGAGACACTATACAAGTTTTAAAGTGTTCCAGTTTCTTCTTATTCTCAGGTTCTTTTGTTTAACAACATGCATTCAATTGGCAGTGTCCTTTCCAGTTTAGTTCTCCTAATAGAATTGTTAAATACACTATAACATAGACATGTTATATTTCCTTTCATCTGATGTCCTTGGATGTATGTTAAATGTAACAATCTGGTGTGATTAGCTCGATTTATTATGTTTTGCAAGGGTCATGTATGAGTTTAGCTTTGCTCCAATGTAAGACTAATGAATTCCCTTCTTTTACATACGGATGTGAGGTAGTGGCGGAGACAGGTCTGATCCCACTGGGCCCTGCATTAGCCATACTGCCTCGGGCCAGATCTGCAACAATCAACACATTCTAAACTAATACAGACTGTCATTGAATACTTGATTATTTTTAGTACTGAAGTACACTTTTTGAATACCAGTAAGTATGGTAACAACTAATTTTAAAGCTTTCGTTCCATAAGGCTACTTTGTAGTTTTTTCACTGACAATGGTTTTTACATTCAAGATGAAGCAAAGGTACCGCACCAATGCAAGATTACAGTACCTTATAACTATCAAACGGACACCTACCCAGAACGTAAGGCTTGAGAGTCTTGGGTATGCAGGCGAGACAGTTATGCAGATCTTGCTTAGGCCAACACCACAGACTTAGATCAGCAGTACAGGTCATTATGGTAAAAGTAACAGCCAGGTACCTACCGAGCACGTATGGCTCCAGTGCCTTCGGTACGGAGGCGAGACAGTTATGCAGGTCCTGTTTGGAGCACTGGCCCTTCTCCAGACCATGGGCCATACCCATCCGCTTGAGCACCTCAATGTCGTCGTGAATCTCAAACGTGTTGTTGAAGTTGAACAGGTATTCATCCCTGAGAAAAAATGTTAGAAGGGTTCACATTATTTATTAGTATGTATTTGGCTCAGTCATTACACTGCATAAGCTTCATTGAGACTCATATGATGAACTAGATGGGAGTTCTGTTGAACACTGTCAGAATAACAAAAACGTAAACAAAAGGGGCAAAACCTTGGCAAATGTGACATTGACGCTAGGAATTTGGCATCATTATATCTGTATTGTCATAGGAAATATAATTTAAAAGCTTGATTTATAAAGAAATATTAACAAATGGACAAGTTATAGCCAATGTTTTTCGTGATAAAGGCAAATGGATTATCTGATTTTATTATGCTCACCTTCAGGGTCATAAAAATGTTTACCATTTACGGGAAATATACCAAATAAACATTTTCAAATAAAAATATGAGTTACATAAAATAAAACAGAAGAGTTTCTTGTTTTGTGGGCTTTTTAAATTGCAGTGTTTCGATTTGGCACAATTTTAGTTAGTCTTAAAGAAAATACTTCATATTGCAAAGTGTCAGTCTTAAAGAAAATACTTCATATTGCAAAGAACCTTTAAATCTTTATTAAAACCTTACTTGTCTTTGGAGATACTGCAGTCGATGACGGTTTTCTTGCTAGTGTTGACTATGATGTATGGAAGCTGAATGGCTGAGTTGGGTAAGGGTGGGCCCTGGGTTCGCTCTAACTCACGGTTACGCTGCACCAAGTTCTTGAATGCTATTTGCTGCAATTACCTTTTAACTGTGAGCTACAGAATGTTATTTGAATGCATGCATCAATACAACTTTTCAAATGTAATTTCTTAAATGATATTTGCTATTATAATAAAAAACAACTTCTTACAGGTACTTTGCTGGAATAAAATTTAAAAACCTTTTTAACAGGTAATACCATATGAACATTTTATAAATGTTGAAGCCATTTAAGAGAACATGTCAATATTAACATTAAACAAATAGAAAGTAAATTTAGAGAATTAAAATTACAAATTTTATATAAACCGATGTATTATTGTTGTTAGCCTTGTCAAATGAATCCACACATGTCAATGAAGACTAAAGATTACCTGCAGTATTAATTCCTGAATTTGTTGGGTTTTGTGTTTAATTCGCTCTAGTCTTCTCTGTTTTTCCAGCTGAAACAAGGTTATCATCATACAAATACCCATTCTGTAATTATGACAATAACCACCCAAAACTCTACCCAAATGATTCTAGCATTTTATGTACATAGAAACAAGAAAACACTAATAGTTTTATTTAGTAAGATTTATTACAGTTATAACTTTTATCGTAAGTCTCACCATATCTAGTAATCATTATTTGCAGACAATCACACATTGATCCAGAAATTAACCCACTTTAATGGTAATGACAATTTATACCAGCACAATTTCAACAATAATATATCAGGCACAGAAGATTTTTTTTTATTTTATACTGAAAGTATACTTCTGAACTCTGGCATTCCTGTACAGCATTTTTTGGCAGGCCAAGGGCGATAATTCTCTTTTAACTGCAATTATACCTCTAAATTTTGGCATTCCTGTACAGCATTATAATTTTGTTGGTAGGCAAAGGGCAATAATTCTCATTAAACTGCAATCATACCTCTAAATTTTGGCATTCCTGTGCGGAATTTGTTGGCAGGCCTATCCACCGTATTTCTTTCTTCTCCTTGGAAATGATGTTCATGGCCATGAGAACGTTGAGGGCATCGTAGACACGGCGCCGAATATTCTTCTGGTCGTATTGCTGTAATACAACAGGATTTTAGTATAATTATACAGTCTATAAACATTTATACTCTAAAGTCTATCAAGCCTTACCACAAGTCGACAGTTGTTACCTTTTTACCAACATGACATGTAATGTAAAATTTTCAATAACACAATGTGGCATTTCCTCCTAAACAATGTTTAAATGATATAATTACAATGATATTGTATTGTGGGCCAGATGCTATTACCAAATAACCAATAACTATGAAATAAGCTAGCTAAAATTGTTGAATCAAACACGACTCACAGCATCCTGTGGGGAGAGAATATTGCGTGGATCACTGAACTCTGCCACCAGCTCGTCCGCCACCTCGTTGTACGATGTGACGCCTTTCTTCTGCACCTTCTCACACACCTTCATGGAGAAATGCCGCAGACCTTTACCTCCCTTCTCACCCTTCTTTGATCGCTTTGACCTGCAAAACAGTGATTCAATCAACTTTAAAGCCACCCTCAATGATCACTGGAAAAACTGACAGGCATGAAACTTTTGAACAACTATTGTGTTTTGACAATTTGACATTGCTAAGACTGTTATGCAAGAACTTTAAAGACACACTTACATACAGGCATGAAACTTCAAGACACCTTTAATGACTGATTGGAATTTCAAAACCGATGGGCATAAAACATAAGGACACCCTTTATGACCATTTACAACGGCAAAATATATGAGCATAACTTCAAATGACCACTTAGATATGCAAAACATATGGACGTGAAACTTAAGACGTTGTAAGACAACAAACAAATAAGCATTTACAGTTACCATCAAATAACTTTGTCTCTGTTGGCAAGTCTTTATAATTAAACAATTGGCTACCACCAAAAGAAACCTTGGTCCTATAGGAGTAAGAAACATGTTTATCTTTGGTTGTTGTTTTTTTCAGTGTCAGGTCAAATACCAAACATATTCCTAGCTCACCCATCTGAGTAGTCAGCATCAATGATGATCTCGTTGGGACGTTTGCGGCCGTGGATGACGGGGGTGTGAGGACTGGTTGCCGCGGTGATGATGCGTGGCGAGCCCTGGACATACTGCTGCTGCTGCTGGGTGGTCAGCACGTTCTGCAAGACGGAGACAAAACATTTACTCCAATGATAGGTCAACACAAACAGTCAACAGACTGAATCTCAAGAGGCTGTAAAATAAATGTTCAAATGGGAATATAACTTATATAATACCTGAGCGTGGATAACTCTGGGAGTATAGGAGGCATTCTTTGGTGACATTGGAACTGTCAAAACTTGCACTGAAAAACAAACACATTTGTACATTTAACCTTAGACATGAAGATATTGATAAAGTAAATGGTAATAACTACCCATAACACATTTGGTACAACAAAATGTCTGTTATATCTGAATATAGATTCAACCAACCATCTTATATGGTTAGGGTGAATTTAACAGTGTATTTAATTTTAGAAGTGTCAAGCCATATTTCAATGTCTTTCAAGAAAAAAACCTCATCCAATTAAAATGAATTTGCATAAATAGCCATAACTACAATAAAAACAAAATGTTACAAGATAATTCTGATTTTTCGATAACCTTGTGACAGTTATATGTTTTTCATTGAATGTGACTAAACATACCATAGCCCCAGCTTTGACAATACGTTAATGGGAAAATCACTCTGTAATGCATAAACACCTGGGTCCAAGTATAAGAGAGAGAGAGAGCTGCTGAGAAATGGCCACTACACTTAAACTGGCTGTGCTGTCTGTATGCAAACTCAGAGACAGAGAAACTAGAACTTTGGATGATTTACTTTAGTTTTTAATAAAATTTGGAATACACTTATATTTATACATTTTCAACATTAAATCTTAAAATTTAAACTTTTGGAGTTAATTTAACTTAATTAAAAATCGTACTTTCAGAAAATATTATTGAATTAGAAAAACAAATTCAAATTTTCTAGACCCTGCTCTATAAGTAAATCGCTGGGCCTGAAAATGTGTCTTGAACATCTACACTTCAATCACATAAAAAACTAGAAATGTGTCCATAGGACACGGATGCCCCCGCTAAATGTGCTATGTTTTATAAAAGGCCCATAACTCCGTCAAAAATTAGTGGATTGTAACCCAAATCGATCTTGTCCTGTGTTTTGATATTATATATCAACATGCTAAATATGAATCGAATCGATGCAGTCTTTCAAAAGTTATTGAGCGGACACCAATTTTTGTGCTATGTTTTTATAAAAGGCCCATAACTCCGTCAAAAATTAGTGGATTGTAACCCAAATCAAACTTGACCTGTGTTTTG
>Ga0224511_10005333_pt1 | contig 10050 bp, 6 predicted proteins | sample SF_May12_sed_USG_2_FD_169988 | JGI IMG/M metagenome (GOLD analysis project Ga0224511, IMG submission 169988) | Sediment microbial communities from San Francisco Bay, California, United States - SF_May12_sed_USGS_8_1 | ecosystem: Environmental > Aquatic > Marine > Sediment | place: USA... | reverse complement strand
TAGAAGAAATTAGTTTTTTTATCAACTAAACAATAAGAGTTGTTACGTCAACATTCAGACATCAGTTTTTAAGTCTGACAAGCAGCATGCATGATTTGAGCTAAAAGTTATTCTCAAACTCTGTTATATAATGTGGAATAATGCTGAGACATTACAATACAACAATGAACAAATAATAAAAACAGAAAATGTATTTCCTTCAAATTGTGGTCTAACATGTGCAGCACAACTGATCTCCTGCACTTTAGATGCAGACAATACTTGTGGGTGGAAAACTTTTACACATCCCTTACGCAATATACAGCGCATATAGTTGGTGGTGCACTTTAAATTATCCAAAACATGTAATGTAATAAGTTATGCGTTAGAATGTAAGAAATTATCATCATACAAATATTACATATCACAGAAAATTTCTTTTTCAAGTCCTACTTATGATTATTATATTTCTTCCTGTTAAAGAGTTTTTCCTGGAAAGTGTTCTGGACGTAATGCATAGTTCAAACCTGAGCAATTATTAAACCTTTTATTATTTAAAATCCTTATCACATCAGCGCCACACTAGCTGCATTATTTGTATATACTATAAACATTTCTATATTTGATGGGTGTTGAATAAACCTCGCACGTGTAATTCAAATATTGGATTGTTGTTTTGTGTGTAATTTTCAAAGCTTTTCACTCCCATTTTTGTCTTATTTGTTTGGTGTATAAAATATTCTCTGAGTGAACTGTAGATACAAATCATGCATGTCATTTAAATTAATAATTTAACAATTAATAATCGCGAAAAAATATTGTTTAAAACCAGCGTTATATTTTTACGACCATGACATCCTAAAATCAAAATGGTGGACACTTCATAAAAATCATAATTTCACATTTTTTCTTCAAAGAAAAACATTTTAATGTTCATTTTTGAGATCAGAATATTTAAGAGAATAATTGAACTGAGGACCATATCTCGATTATGTTAGGTTTTCCTGATTGAAGCAGCTATTTTGAGGACATTCCGTTGCCATTTGAAAGAAGTTTCCATAGCGATAAAATAAACCAACAAATTGGTTGCAGTTAAGTACGGAAAATAATCAGTTTTAAAACAAATAAAAATGTCAAAAATGTGCTCTAACCATTTAAAATAGTAGGATAAATAGAATACTAAGTGATTTTAGATTTTTTCGGCCTTGCAGGATAAACTTGACCTATAGTCAACACTAGTATTCTCTATAAATGTGCAAATTAAGATCATGCAATTTTTAAACATTGTGTGAAAAATTGTACAGGTCACGCAAAAATATCTGATTTCACAGTTACTTAACTTTAAAGACACCACAGCACAGTTTGGGCATACAAATGGGAAAATCTAAAGTATCCCCCCAAATCTAAGTAAATGTTTGATAAATCATAAACTTGGGTACCATGTGCTAGTTTTGAAGAAAATTGTGCACAACTCTGGACATTTTCCAATACATAATTCAATATGAGGAGAAATCAATTTCTTGTCCATGGGACAGAAAAAGGATTCACCAAAGTTTTTATGCATTTTTTATCTTTTTAATATGTTGTCATAATATGTTAAAGAGTCAGATGTTCAAAATCGCATTTCTTCACTGAGACTCATGTATAAATTATATTTCAAGATAAGTATTTTCCAACCCAAAAGTCTGTCCTCTAGTCCCTTTAAATCTTAGAAAATAATAATTTCAAATGATCTATTACATTACATGAATATTTAAGTCACGTCAAGTCAGGTTTAACACTCTCCCTCCTTCCTACACACTGGAAACAGCATTCCAGAATATTAATAGCATTCAAGCTAATTAACTGATTTTCCCGAAAGAATACGTTGACATTTACTTGTCACATTACATATAATCACGGAAAGAATGTTTCTCCAACGTTGAGTCTAATCCAGTGAATACAAGGAGAAATTGGTAGTCAATGAGGGAATGATGCTCATTTCGATGCGGGTTACTCAATGTGACATGACACAAGAGAATTGGCAAATTCTAAAAAGCATGCTATTGCAAAAAGCCTTAATTAAATATTCTGACTAAGAAGCTTTAGAAAAATATTTGTTGGGTGATGGAAACATTTTAAGTTCAAAACGTAAATTTGAAAATTAGCAAAAAGATGCTTCTTGTATTACATGCTACACACACTCAAAATTATAAAAAAATAAAATCTTCAAAGCATTTCACATATAAAAAAATATATGTTTTTTAAGGTTACTAAGTAATTGAATGTTATGAAACGGCGTGTACGGAAATTGTAAATGTTACTAGCTCTACAGAACTCAAAGCCTAAGTGTAAGTACTTGTCATTATCAATAACACTTTTCAGTAATGGCTTTAGTCAGAATATATAAAAAAGGTTAATTTGATTTAACATCATGTGATGTGTTAAAAATCAGTCAGAAATGTTTGTGCGGACAATTTTCACACAAGTGTTATTTTCTGAGATATTATTGGAGTTTGGTGCCTTCTTAAATTTGCTGCATTGACTATGATGTGTACATTAAAGTGAATTAAGATATTATATACAAATTAAACATTCACAACTTTTTTTAATTCGCACAATATTTATACCATGAACAAACAAGAAACGCCGCAATGCGACGAAACCAGGTTTTCAACGCTTCAACGAAGTATTGATATGACAGGAATAAGAAATGAAAGATGGCAGTGAAGAAAAAATGATGCCATTATTTTGGTTGCATCAGTTGCACGCACCAAAACAAACTTAAGTTATTGAGCGGAAACTGAATTTCTATTTTTAGTAACAGTGACCTTGACCTTGATCACAGACACCTGGGTAGCAATCCCAAGCTGCCTCTTGATATAAGCTACCTATACAGCAAGTTTGGTGTGAATAGGCCAAAGCAAACTTAAGTTATTGAGCGGAAACCACAGTTTGACGCCATTTAGGATACGCCCGCCTGCCTGATAACCAGGATTTTCGTTGAAAACCTAGTAAAAAAAATGCAAAATTAAGCCCACAACAAACAATCCTGATTTCGCTGAATAAATAATAGGTAATTTTTTTATGAAAACATGACGTCAAACAAGAACATACTGTGAAATCATTTAATTTCGTAGGCATTAAATTTATTGGTTTGACAATGGACATTTTCATGGAAACTTAAATTTGTGGATTTCAAATTATATTAAATATTACTAAAGTGAATAAATATTTCAATGCGATATTAAATTCGCGGATTGTCTTACCCACGAAATAAACAAAATCAAATGTCCAACAAATACAAATGATTTCATGGTATACACTGTCAAACAGGAGAGAATTGGTTAGGTTGTATAAATGTGAACCCTTACTAATTCTGTCATATTTCATAAACAATCCTGTAACAACCTGCTAAAGCTTCACGATGGGCACTTTTTGGCTTGAATCATGACATTAGCTTCTAAAAGCAATTACTTGTCATGATAATTACAAAACCACGAAACAACAGTGCAGTGATACCATATGCATCGAAATCTGTATATGAACTTTCACAGAGACTTTTATACTGCTTAAACAAAAACATGATTGACAACAGCAACACCATAAAAAGCAGCAACAACAACAACATGATCATCATGATTGACAACAGCAACGCCATAAAAAGCAGCAACAACAACAACATGATCATCATGATTGACAACAGCAACGCCATAAAAAGCAGCAGCAACAACAACATGATCATCATGATTGACAACAGCAACACCATAAAAGCAGCAACGACAACAACATGATCATCATTTCTACCTGTATAAGGGCCTCCTGTTGCTTGACTATGTCCTTGTATTTGGTGATCTGTTGTCGTAACTTCTCCATCTCCGCACTATCATGGCCGTTCTCCGCCGGACCAGACTTCACAGGGCTGCTGCGAAGAGTTGACGCACTTGCTGTTGGGTTAAACAAGACACATGGATAAGTCGCGCATAAACTGATAAACATAGATAAGTCACGCATAAACTGATAAACATGGATAAGTCATGCATAAACTGATAAACATGGATAAGTCATGCATAAACTGATGAACATGGATAAGTCATGCATAAACTGATAAACATGGATAAGTCATGCATAAACTGATAAACATGGATAAGTCATGCATAAACTGATAAACATGGATAAGTCATGCATAAACTGATAAACATGGATAAGCCACTCATAAACTGATAAACATGGATAAGCCACTCATAAACTGATAAACATGGATAAGCCACTCATAAACTGATAAACATGGATAAGCCACTCATTAAGTGATACACTTATAAACATGGATAAGTGACTTATAAACTGATCAACTGAATGTCTTCAATTCCTCTTTACAGAACAAGATTTAAAGGGGACAGGAGAGGGGGGTATGCAATGTATATCATGATTATGATTCATCAACACAGGTTGTGCTGGGAATAGTTAGACCTTGTAGGAAATGTGAGAATAACTACCATATAAATGTTTAAAAAAGCAATAACTCATAAACATCCAAATGGAGCGCATACATGAGTTAAGGCTGGTGGTGCTGTTGATGGTCTTCCTGAGTTTCTTGCATGTGTCGTGGAAACTCTTCTGTAGAGTTTCACGAAGAATGTCATACGGCATCTGGAAGCAGTCTGCAACACACAATCACAATCTTACAGTCATCTTTTCATGTGGTTACATTTAGTTTATACTTATTTATTTATTATCGATTGCGAAACAAGTTATTCTAAACTTATATTAATCATTCTCAACCACTCATTCCAGATGGAGTCCATCTCGTCTTTTTTTAATCGAGGTTTGAGAGGACAGAGAAGCCAGACCTTTCCTTATATGCTGAGCGCAAAGCAAGGAAGCACCTGGTACCATTTTAAGAACGTCTTTGGTATGATGCGTCGGGGATCGAACCCACGACCTCCCACTCACACAGCGAAGCGAAGGCTCTATCACTGAGCCACTGCTGCATTGGTAACATTTCAGGCAACGCAACAAGAGCTTTGTTACAGAATGTGACAAATACCCCTGCACTACTTTCCCACAGGAATCACTGGGTACAATCAACGCGTCACAGGTTGTGGTTCTCAACGAAGACAGTGTAGTTGTTACTCAACGAAAACAGCATGATCCTCATCCTCAAATTGAATTTGACTTCGTTGAGAAACATATACATTAAAAGTGGTCTTCAAATTCAATTTGAGGATTAGGATCACGCTGTTTACATGAGTTTTTGTTAAGTAACAACTACATGTCTGCGTTGAGAACCACAACCTGTGACGCTTTGATTGTACCCAGTGGGAATGGCAGCTAATCAAAACAGCCAGAAGTCTTGTTGTTTAATATTATGTTGGGAATTAACAGGTCATGTGCAACTACCACCCGTGTAGATTATAACTGTTTCGAGGAAATAGACAAACAATTGTTAAAGTAATTAGATCCAAAGCGGGGATTCATATTTGATCGTTAGAAGAGGTCTGATAATCAGGGATTTCCCGCCAAAATCTGTGTACGCTGTATATGGCAAATATGCCAGTGATCTTAAATCTGTACATTTGTTATTATATTCAATCAAAATGCATTTTGTTTTAAATTAAATAGGTTTAAATGTTCCTTCTCATTAACTAAGCACAATAGCCATAGAATGCATGGTTCCACAAAATTTCAAACTCTGCCCAATGCGGTAGATTTGCTTTCATCTTGTGAAGGGGTCTTTCTTTTGTGTTTTCTAGGTCAGATTGTCACCTAACAATTTAATCCTAATCTATTGGATTAAAATTGACCATGTACTGTTATAAATGATCATGGTTGACATTTGCGGAACGGTCCATTACCCCGTGCAGTAACAACTGTCTACTTCCACAGAGCTTACAATCATCGTTCAAACTGGCCGCGTCAAGGCCACTTACCATAAGAGTGCACACTAGATTGCAATTTTAAAGGAAAAAATATACGTCTTTCTTTCCACAATTTCCAGAAATTGATGTACACAATATCAGTTATTCTCCTAAAGAAATCTCGTGTGATAAAGCATTTCTGCATCGGATTTCAAGAACTAGTATATTATGCAGCTCTTTTATGACTGCACCTGCTAAGGCAAAAGAAATTCAATTTCATTTGGAAAAAAACATAACAGATTATTATTTTATTGCCATATAACTTGAAAAGATCTAAGGCAAGATACATTATTATGATACTTAAATAAAATGTGTGGCAATTTCATTGTGTACATTCTCCAGTGAAGCTTTCTTGACACATGATGTTGACTTTTTAGTAGTTTTTATTGAAGTTTGTGACAAAAAACAACTGATTTAAGATTTTTTTACAAAATAATATAGAAGAACTATTTGTCTTGAAAATGCAAAATACTTTTCAAATAGAACAGACAAGAAAAATTATACTGCACAATTCTTCAGGAACAATAGTTTTAAAATAAAAGTAGATCTATGTTCAGTGATTTCTTTAAACAGTAATTTGAGCATAAGTTAGTCAGTCCTATATATATCCTATAGATAGGTGGACAGTCATATTATCAATTTACGCAAACAGATTAATAAGGAACACATTTCCAATGTCCCAGTGTGTTCCTTATAAGCGGACTTTACTGTAGATTGGTAGGCCCTTCGGTACTGATCTCTTCTCCTAGCATGTGTAAGGGTTATTTTTAATTTAATGTTTGATTAAATGTAGTTGAATGGTTTGAGTGATACTCAAAATCAAGGTCTTTTTACACCATTTATCTTTTTAATTGGCCTCAGAGATGGAAAACCTGTATTGTCAATTTACTTTTAAGAGGCACTCATTATGTTTTGGAGCAAATTGTGTGCTAGTTCTGGAATTTTCGTTAGTTTTATCTTGTAAACGTTTATTTAACTGCGACTTTAATCGTGTAAATTGATAGTTCGGCAGTATGAGTGTTCCCCTTATAATCATGAAATTAAATACAGCTTAAACATCTTTTAACAAGTCTTTTTTTTTGCATTTATTGCATATATTACAGATCTAATGTTTCTAGTATAGTTTTTATTAAGTTTTATGAGACCGTTTGCTCCATTTTTAATATCATTTTTTGTATCGACTTCTATTATAAGTAAAAAACGCATTCAAAGATTAAGGATTCTATATTGCTGGTTTACGCAGATTTACAGGAAATTGCATTTTTAACATAAAACTGGTTTGAGTTCTAAATGTGAAAACTTATCTGTCTCATAAACTGTGTCATTTTAGCATAACCCAGACAATGCCCCTCCTGAAATTTTAGTATTTCTCAGACAATTCCCCTCCAGTTATTTTAGTATTTCCTGGACAATTACCCTCCCACATGTATTAATTATAATTTGAGTATAAGAAATACCAAACTTGATATATGTACACCAGCTTAAGACATTTTAGGAACAGAGTTGAAATGCTCTTTTGATCAAAAAATAAAAACAATTAAGATATTGTAGCACATTAAAAACCTTAAATATTCATAATTTCATCAATGAAAATACAACTTCCATTAATGAAAACACAATGACTCTAAAGCAATATCATCTCTTCTCCTTTACAACAAAGCTGGGGCTCGTATTTCAGGCATGTGTCTCTGACAATATGTCTTACATCCTTATTTTCCTTGCGCAAATCTTCTGAAAATATATTACCTTTTTTACATAACTTCTACTAGTTTTGTAACCAAGGATTTCCAATCCTATATCTAAGCTCATCCTTTAAGGAAGAACCCATTCAAAAACATTTCAGGTAAATATTAAACCCATTACAAGACAAGTACGGCTAAAAAAGAGCGATCAGTATTGCAGTGAAGAATGTTTAAGTACGATTGCCCGGTTATATTCAGACTTGTCACTTACAATAAATCATTCTGTATAAAAGCAGAAAAGACCTACTCATCTTTGCAAAGATAAGACTAAATCTTGCAGACAATCAACATCTTTGCAACAGAAATACTTATTGATAATGCACCCATTCAGTTAATTAGTTGTCTCAGCAATAGGTTCCTCAGAATCACAAAAACCACTCCCGAACATACTGGTAATCCCCTTTGGTCAAATTGGCTCAACTTTGCAGATCCCCGGACATAATCGCCTTTGTATTTTTGCAGATCCCAGATAAATCCTTTTCATATATTGCAGACTATCACAAAATGTCCTTCAGAAATAAATTAGTTAGCAAAATGTTTGTAAAAACTTATTAGAGCAAGAACACAATTTGTGTTACTAATCTTAATATTCACACATACATAGTGTATATAATAAGATGTATACAACAATATTAATTAAATAATCTATATAAGTACAGAACATGAAGTGAATTTTGTCCAAGCATGCAAAAACTCAATGGGGATTTTGTCTGGGTCTGTAAAAACTCAATGGGGATTTTGTCCGGGTCTGCAAAAACTCAATGGGGATTTTGTCCGGGTCTGCAAAAACTCAATGGGGATTTTGTCCAGGTCTGCAAAAACTCAATGGGGATTTTGTCCGGGTCTGCAAAAACATGAAGGGTTTATGTCCCGAGTCTGTAAATTTGAGCGAAGGGAATTTTATATGGATACCGGATTATACCGCACTTTATATTAATGTCACATTCAGGAAGGGAAATTACTCTTCATGAATTCTGTGGTGAACAATTAAAGAAATAATATTATAATTTTTTTAACCTGTACAAACAACAACTAACAGTCAAGGGTCTTTATGTTTTCAATTAGAAATTTTATGTTTTGAATCATTTTATAGGACCCAAATCAAAGTTTTTTTCTAAAAACATATTCATTTCAAAATTGTTTCTAAGTTTTCGCATCTTTTAACTCAAGAGAGTAAATTCACTAAATTGAGATGATAGCGTCACAGAATTTACTTTTGACCTAAGCATGCTGACCTTGACCTTAAATTTTATGTTATCAAAATACTCAGGTGGGCAAGTTTCCATGATTTAAAGCATTTGATTGTTAACTGTATGGCTCTATCACTTTTACCTTTGGAGTCATACACAACATATTAAACTTTGAACATCTAGCAAAGGGAAAATCTAGATGCCCCACCTCCAAAGTGGTGGGGGCGTGAATTCTATTCTACTCATATTATGGTACACTTATTACCATCCACAATTAGAAATACACAACTCATCGTGATGCAGACCTTTATTGAATACAGAAGAGCTAGTAGACACATCCTCATCGCTACTTTCCCCACCGCCCAGTGACCTTCTGACCCTTGTCTCCATGGTGACGACAGAATACTATTATAACGACCCCAATGGCTGCCCAACTCACCGTCATGTAAATCTGTGTTGGACACTGAAGAACTGGTTGAGACATCCTCGTCGCTACTTTCCCCACCACCGAGCGACGCTCTGACCCTCGTCTCCACGGAGACGGCAGAATGCTCGAGCAGCGTGTCAAGCTCACGTTTCATGTCAAGGAGGCAGTCGCGAAGGTCGCTGTTCTCCACGCGCAGCTCCTGGTGCTTCTCCTCGTAATGCGAGATCAGGCTACCGTACATTTCCTCCTGTCTGTAGCATGGAGACAAAAATACACTGTAGACGTTTGAATAATCTTCCATATTAAACACCTTTCCACCATTTTCCTCCTTAAAATTACATAGGAGTAAAGTCGGGTATTATCGACATTTTTAGGACAAAAAGCTAAAACTTCCTTCAGCAACACATTTATCTCGGTTTGTTTCGATGTGTTTTATTGTCTGTTGGTTTAACTGGTTTTCATTTCAGAAAGGAAAATGATCTTTGAAAGAGTACCAGTCAAAGGCATGTTGTTGATTTTGACTGAGAATATTTTCTAATTTGTATGTTCAAACGCATATTAGTTATGAAATAATGTTTTTACTGTGGAATAAATTTCACATTTTCTGTTCACTAGATATTGCTTACCGTAAATACAAAAGCATCAAGGCCTCAAAAACTGAATAGTCATATACTGAACACAAAAGTAAGTGGACTGTTTAAAAAAATGTAAAAAAAGTGCATATTAAGGTAATAGCTGTGCAATGGACAACGAAGGATACACATTTGTATTTTTTTCTCCAAAATATAAACAAGATTTTCCTCATTAAAATGTGA
>Ga0224511_10005332_pt1 | contig 10051 bp, 4 predicted proteins | sample SF_May12_sed_USG_2_FD_169988 | JGI IMG/M metagenome (GOLD analysis project Ga0224511, IMG submission 169988) | Sediment microbial communities from San Francisco Bay, California, United States - SF_May12_sed_USGS_8_1 | ecosystem: Environmental > Aquatic > Marine > Sediment | place: USA... | reverse complement strand
TAATTGGAAATTGTAATATAAGTAAATGTATACTTGAATTATAAAAAATTAAAGTGGGGCTACTGTTTTAAAGCCGTCCTGTAACAAAATATTCCTTGTGCCAAATTGCTACAGGGTCAGCGGTTCGAGCCTAACTAGAAGCGGCAGACTTTCGCCGTGATGAAGACACAATAGCTAGTCTGGTATTCCGTTGTCCCTAACAGCTGACTCATGTGAGGAAGCAGTCTGTGACACATACTGTGTAGTAAAGATGTCGGTACTGGTATAACCAGGAACGCTGGTAAGGTGGACTGACCGCCGTGATGTGACCTCGCTATTATTAGCCCACACACCACACAATTCGCCGTCGAAACTGCCGGAGTGTCACATTTTAGCCTATATAACTAAACTAGGGAATATGTTTTTTTCCTTTTTTGTAGAACATAAATACGAATAGTACAGTGCTAAAAATATATTTATCTTTAAAAAACATCAACAACAGAATAACAAAAAAACAGGATCACCAGGGATCGAACACGGGTCGTTGCGGCCAAAACGTGAAGTTCTACTCTTTTTCATCTTGCTAAGCGAGATTATATACTGTAACAGTGTAAGTGTCAAAAGAGTTTATCTATATTATGTTCCGTGTCCGGTGTACAATGTTATTTGCGCCATAATTCTTTAAAATTATCTGCAAGAAAATTGAATATAGTGTATTTTAATAAAAACAGATTGTAGTCAAGTTGACATTACCATGACTAAAACAATTTCAAGGCACGTTTTTTAATTAAATTCATAAAATTAATATATAACGCATATGTTTATTATTTATTTAAAGCTTTGCCAAAAAGTGAAGATGATAAAATATTTTTAAACCACATTGCAAATAATATTTACGGGAAAAAAATAGCAAATTATGTGTTTGGGTCTAATTGAAACACTTTATAACATATTTTACCTGAACAACAACAATGGCCAATTACCGATTACAGCTGGCTTAGAAATACACAAAGCATCGTTCTGTCATGTAAATTGGTATGTTTCTAGTCAAACAGGAAAATCAGTTTCGAGTACTTTATCTTTATACATTGATTTGAGAAAAAATAAATTATGTTTTCGGAGACAGAAATGATCAACAAAAATGTTATTTACAATATATAACTACGTCCTTCGTGTCTTTTCACGCGGGATCAAAACAGATAAGACCCATTGGCCTAGACCACAATTAGTGCATGGTGCCTGTAGTTTCATAGTCATTAATAACGAACACACAGTTTAAAGTGTCCAGACTAAACGCTGACCGTTTGGATCTGACATAAAATACAACCCTGACTGGCGACACACGGCCGTGTTAACGTTAAAACATGTACGGTATGTCAACAGTAAATTTTAATAATTGAAATATTGTATCAAATGCTGGTTTGAAATGTTTATTAGGTTGATGGAGACGTGAATATTACTGATGCAGGATTCGCGTGATTTATTTATTGATAAGTCATATCTTTCATGCATCATCGCTAAATCATACTATTCTTAAGGAAATAGTTTATTGCTCGGGGCTGGATATAAATTGAAAAAAAATCTTAAATCGCTTTTAATGTTTTAAATTGTTAAATTGTGGTATAAATTGATTTTAATTATTGATGAATTCTATTCTAGAAGTAGTGCTGCGTCTTTTTGAATTATTACATTTTATAATCATTTTGAGATTTGATTGGCAAAATAAACATTTGTACGTATTTTATTTATCTAAAGTCACCATTAAAGTTCAACAAGCATAAAGAATTGTGTATAGCGAAAACCATATTTTAAAAGCAACAACAAATCAAGTAATTGTAATAATAATTTGATTTTTTTTCAATTTAAACGAAATGCATGTTTTAAAAATTGATCCTATGTTAAAAGATACATTTTTCTAACTAGATTCTCGTTTATGCATCAGATTTTAAAGTGATTCGGATTTTTAACAACCAACAACGGCATCCCTGCAAGTCGGCACACTCTGTTACTTGCGTGCGGGGAAAGATTTCCGCCGTCTTAGCTTGCCTCTAAATTATGATTGACAAGTTATCTTGAAAACTAGTTAGCAAGTGCACGCGATGATTGCTATCGATAGTTAACAGATCCTCATGAAATTTTGCACGATAATGATCACCCTGTATATATACTGTGTACTCAGTATATAATATAAAACGTTGGTTTAAAGTGAATGTTCTATGTAGTCATTTTATATAATATATAAAGTTTATTATGTCCATAAGCATTTCTTGTTTTGTGTTAAATTTATTTGTTTTATAAATAATTTGCAAGTTTTGGGACAATGTTTTGCGATTAAACAAATTAAATAAAATGCTATTTTCCATAGTTTTTGTTGAAAAATAATGTTGTTTAAATTTTCGATCATTTCTGTTATTGTTTAATTGACTAGTGATCGCTTGCAATAACTAACTTAATTTATATGTTTGTCTTAGTTGTAGAAATCATACGGAATTGATCATGTTGTGGCATCTTCGTATAACTTATTCATCTGGAGTGCAGTCCCTTGAAAAATTATATAATAATAATAATAATAATAATAATAATAATGTTTTTGTCAGAACCATACGACTAGGCGCAGTTGTATTTTATGATTTTGTTGGCCCTTAATGTATATTCTTAATAAAGAGTACTATTTATCAGCTAAAAATATTTGACCTGTCAAAATAGCTTTTGATATTCTGGTTGCTTCAAATTAAAACAGTGAAAAGTTGATTGCTACAATAATTCCATTTTTAAAGTTCATTCATCTCTCACCAGCTATCATGTTTTCTTCATGCGTCGTCTTCAAGTCTTCTGGGTGGTTTGCAGTGTGTAGGTAGTGTTTACACGTGATTTGATGGTTGTATGGAGCACACGTTAATTCAAATCATAAGAGATAAGAGTGCGATTTGGTGCGTCTTCAGACGTTGGCTTTTGTGCTGCTGTACTTTTACGGTGTGATTTGTCGGTCGGTCAGTCGTCCAGCAAACAGCGTGCCGTGTTAATAACCACGGCAATGATTTCCCTGGACGTCCAGCGTATTTTTACGGTTGTTGGGATGGTCAAAGATGTGGCGTTCTCTTCTTTTTATAAAACACACACACACTAGTTTGTACAATAAAGTTGATGAAGTTGTTTAATTAAAGTTGTTGCCGTTGCTACGTTTTTATTATTTCAATGTCTTATGTGACCAAAAGAGAAACAATTTCGGTGCAAGTTTTATCAACAATACTTTATTCAGATAATAAAGTCATAAAATAAATACATTGAACAAGATAGAATACTGACGTGACAAAATATATAAAACATTTGACAATAATAGCACGGGCAATATGGCCATCTTGTCACAAGTGTAACACAACATAACATTAATGCTGAAAATTCTGTTTAAACTATAAAAACACAAACTTGCGACATTCATGACCGCAGTGCTTAAATTAAGGAATGTCTGACGGTTATAAAACTTGAATTGATTTTTAATAATATATGTTTTCGCCGTAAGACACGGAACACTTTGTATTAATTATATTAATAGTTATGAGAATGCGTTACGTACAACATTCGCGGGTCCATTTTAAAATGTTCTACATCTGTAGTATAACACTTGTAAAAAATTATATTACCGCATTTATTAGGTGTGTGTTGTTTTAAATATGCATACACACTACTTCGACCTTGAATAGTTTACTTAATTTATGTTTTATTGTGCAAAATTCTATTTATTTCAATCTACTCTTGTCGTTTACAATGTTGTTGCAATAATTTGGCAGTTACTTAAGCATTAAAGTCACAATATGATAAATGTCAAATAATATTCAACAGCCGCAGTTCTGCTATTTATAAGCATTTAATTTTGAATTTAATGGATTTAACATAAATCAAACTCGGTTCAGTCGTTCACCGAAATGATCAAGATGAAATTTGCCGTAGACGGCATATCGTTTCTTTCGACGAAATACATTTATTTTGATATTAAAACAATACCTGACGTTAATATGCAATTAAATGATGTAGATTGTGTTATCGTATATATGCAGCAAGTGTAATTTCCTTTGGACAATAGAATGTGGATGTATCGTTTTTTGCTTATACAAATAATGCGAATTTTATTAGAATTAATTAACTATTTTTCATGGCGTCGCTTGTGTTCATAATTCATTATTTTTATCAAGACTCGGGATATAGCCGGAGCGATAAAGTGACAATTTATCTACACATATTTCATCTCATTCTGCTCAGTATACAGCCCCCACGCCTATAATGTTTCAGTCACTAGCCCAAGCAGTCATTCACACAACAAACATACACAACGTTTCTCAACAGTTTGATTGAGAATGTCAAATGGGGTGCAGTGTGAGAGTTACATGAGATTGATATTGTATACTTACAATATCGCTTTGGCTTGAAATATTCTGGGCAGAATTTCCGGAGAATATATTTTGATAATATCCAGAGCGGAAACACAAAATAAAACAAACACTTGCTAAAGCAAGTATTGCAAATTGAATTTTAATGAACGTCCTTAGCACTTTTAAAACATAATTAAGAAACGCATTATATACTAATTGAAACACTTCACTGGTGTTGTAATTATATAAGTCAGAGTTTTTCCAGACTCTTTGGGTTGGTGAGCAGCTCTCTGAGAACCCTCCAGCACTGCTTGGCAGCATTGTCCATGGCCGTAGTTGACTTGCCCTTGAAGAGGTCCACGTTGGGCAGGAAGTAGTTGGGGCAGCGGCGGTTCTGTAGACAGGAAATGAGCTGTAGCAGGATGCCGTTAATGCGATCTCCGAGACACGTATCGTCCCACTCGACTTCACGCGGGTGTTTCTCGCATTCGTACAACATCAGAGTCTTCAAATGGTAGGCCATGATCGGTTGACCAGGAACGTCAAAGTGCCGATCTCGCAACGCTTTCAGAATGCTAAGGCATTTCCGCCGACAACCGCCGTATAGGAGTCTGTCCTCCGCATACTTGAAAGACATCGACCATGCATCACCCTCTGCCGCACTCTGCTTATCTTTCATGTAGATACTCTCTTTGGAAAGTAGGTCAAAGCCTTCAGTTTTGACTTCCGCTACAAGGTTGGGATTGGGCCACGCAACATGTGGCACCGGCCAGTGTGCAGCACTCCGCGACCATATGCCACCACACCGGAACGCCGGGGTGATCTGAACTACAAATCGTTCTTTTATTCTCAATTTGACTTCTGTTGTGTCCGCAACCATTTTCACAATGTCACGATAACTGCATTTGTCAACTGCTTGTGCCACTAAGGTCTGGAACCGTGACCTAATTTTCCGGGCTGACAAATAACCGGATGCAGTTATAAATTCAACCCATAACGACATAGAACGTTTTCGACCGTCACTAAGTTTTAGCACTGCACAACCCGGAATGGTGCCGTCATCAACAAAGTTAAACACACCCATCTGATTGAGGTACAGCACGACCTCGAACTCTGTGGGAGAAACAACATCAAGTCCCTCATAGCGACCGTTCACCTCGTTCAGACTGCTGATGAAACGCGGCTCTTGGACCTCGACTTCTTTAAGAACATCCTGCACGACTTTGCACACCTCGCGTATTGTTTTGACAACGCCACTCTGTCGTGTTGCCACCCGCTCGTTGCAGTACTTGTTCAGCTCGAACAACACCTTGGATTGCTGGGCCAACATGTCGGGGGAACTGCCGTCCAGAAGCATCTTCTAACTACAACGAACCAGTCCGTCAAACATGTACTCGCATAGCACTTGGTAGAAACACAACAACACTGTCCGCAATGTCACCTCAAAACTGTTCACAAGTCAAGTAGTCTTAAAGCTGACTTATTGACCCACGTAATCACTAAATACCTTTAAATGCAATTACTTCAACGTTGAGATTACGATTTCAGTCAAGTGTATCCTGAGGTACTTGAACATTCAAAATGTAATTCTTCTCTGCATGATAATGATACTGAATAAGTGAGTCTGTCTGTTGTTCAGTATAAAACCAGCGATGAGCAGTAAATCACCGATTGTACCGCTCAGCCAATGGTCGCGCGTCTCCTTTCAATGCTAATTAGCCTGAAGACGCCGGCGTCTCGCCATTCGCCGATAAATAATTTACTACGCGCACCTCGCTCCGCCTGTTATCGTCGCCGCCACGCCCACTTTGAAATACCCAGAAAACAAAATTATTGACTATAAATGTGAATTTAAGATGGATATACTAGGATTTTGTGTCATTAAAAACATATCAGATATGAGGAGTTTTGGTACCTCGGGCTAAAGGTTGTTCGTGTGACGTTATCTATATTTAGCTCCGCGTGCTAACCCTTAGGGTCACACTGAACTGCCATCTTACTACTGGACTTAAGAATATTTCTTGTTCGATATACATGTATTGTTAATTATATTTTATTTTAAAATTTAAAACACTACCGACTAGTGTAAATAATCAACTTCTTTATATTTTTAAAGTGTGCAATACGTTGCGTAATAATTTTAAATGATACGTACAATATACATTATAACAATATCATATGGCGTGTGTGAAGTCCGTAAAATAATATAGCGATTGAAAATAAAAATGTAAGATGTATGGATAAACAAACTAGTTATAACACATTGGTTAAAGATAAACAATTTAAACACTATAAATAAAATAGGTAAATGTTGATTGTGATGACAAATTGTTAAAATTATAATAATTTTTATAGGCCTATAAAGCAGATATATAATATAGAATAATAATGATAGTTCAATCTATAATGTGTTAAATAAGGTTCGAAATAGTTATATAACTATATAAATAAAAAGTACAATTACTATATATTATTCCAGTATAATCGGTAAATGTGAAAAGCATAATTCCAATAGGTTAATAGTTTTCACTTTACTATCGAAATTATAAATAAAAAACAGTTACCGATATATCAACTTCAATATTGAGAAATATGTTATATAAGGTAGCTGCTATTGACAAATGAATTTAAAATAAATTGCCCTGGTTTGTTTTAATTTTACATCGATGGGTACGTTATATTATGTCTTTTATTACATAATTGCACTTATGCCATTAAAACCACTTACAAGTGTTTAGCTATAAAATAGTTCGCCGGCTTGTTAAGGTCTACCTTTTAATAATGGATGAAGATAAATTAATTGACAGCAAAATAGTTAAATTAGCTTCAATAATTTACAATTGTGAGCGATATCATATTGATGTTGTTTGTGTCAAGTTTAGCTAAACATTATTTTTGTATCACTTATATACCGAAGTAAAAATAGCGATCGAAAATTGACAAGAACTGGTGCAAATCGTTGAAGAAATAAAAGTCAAGTCTCCGTGGCATCATGCGAGTCTTGGACAGACGCTAGGGCGTGGTCGTGGTTCCATGATCAGCCTAAACAGCTGCTGCCGGGCCCAGAAACACGAGACACTGGAACCAGCGGAGCGGGAGTGACGTATCTGCAAGCACGGGAGCCGGGAGTTACATGCTTCTGTTGTTTTGTTTAATGTTAACCAAAAAGACTATTCCGCGCGATCGGATCTGTAAATAAACTAGAGAATCTTCATTAGATTATGAGTTAATTACCATGAAAAATCGCCCTGACGCGTGTCTGTTTTAAATTAAACATCGGAAATAATCGATGGAGTTCACAAGTTTTATAGAGTTCCTGAAATTGTCCAACACCTAACGGTAAAATATTCGTTTCTTGTAAAGAACCAAAGCTGAACTATTGAGAATTAAAGGAATGACTATGTTTTGTTTTCCTCAAGTTCCGTATTCAAAAACAACAGCAAAGTAAATGGAAATTCTAAAAGTTTTTGCTCAACAGATAAAAATAAGTAGGGTGCGAATTGAGCTCAGCCAGTAAGCGACTTTTAGTCTGCAATCTTACCGCAAAGCCAGACTGACCCAGGTCGTCTAAAGTATTGCTGATTATCAATTGACCGTAATAATCTTATGTTTTGTCAATCAAAATTAACATTTTAAGCCGGTATAAAATAAGCAAATACACTTTTCCTTTTTATCTACATTCGTTTACATCAAAATGCAGCACGTTTGAAAATAATTATCATATAAATAATATAAATAAAACAATAAGTTATAACCATAAAACAATTTTATTACCATTAAAGTGATCAGACTTATTCATTTTCTGTTGTTTTAAAATATTTTATTACTAAACGATAAATTGAATCCTTGAAGAATTGTTTTAAAGAAATATATAATTACATTTTATCGCAATAATGTATGTTTATGAAGTATTTTATATTCAAAGATAACGCCTAGCATTCTTTGAGGAATATGAATTCCGTTTTCACCACTTCACAATACATTATATTTTAATAAATAAATAAATTTAAGTGTATTTTCTTTTGAAAACAATTGAAAAGTCAGAAGTTTAGTCACCTTTGTATGAGTAAGCAGCGTTCCTATCACAACTTTGTTATAGCTGTGAAGGTTGTAAATTAATGTGAAGCTAAATTCAACTTCGAGTTACCCGATGCTGTGGGACTTTGGTTTAAAGCCCTATAATTATTTCATATTAGCGCCTAATACTTACCTCGTGTTCTATTTCTGCAGTTTAAGTTGGTTTTTATTGGATATTTGAAACTGGCATCTGTCGTGGTGGTATTTTTGTGGCAATGGGTTTTGGGACATATTACAAAATGAAGGAAGAAATTCGAGTTCATACGAACATAGTTTAATTTGATTATAATTACATTTTTTTCTGAATTTCACATAAAACAGGAAGATATTTTGGCAGTTGTCAAAACACAATGGGTAACACTTGCGTAGTATAATAACGCCGAACACTCGTGATTTGTGTAAAGGTATATGCCAGCCTGCCAAGAGAAAAGTGTGACGGAAATTTATCGTCCAAGGTGTAATGTTTCCTTATGGTATGGTTCCCAATTTGATCGTCAATTATGGCGGGGAACAATTGCTATGTAATACATTTGTTTAGACTCGCATACGATTTCAACACACGGTGAAAGCAACACGACCCGTGAACATTGTTTGCAGGTGCCTTCTGGCAGTAAATAATTGTTTAAAAAAGTTCCGTGCAAACGCGACAATTAATTCTGGGCGGCTTTAGGTAGCATGTGCTGAAATAAAGTTACTTTTGAAAAAAATGGTATTGATCTTTATGATGTGGACGATTTATTATTAATGATGATAGATTGCTGTTTGAAATCAATAGCATTCCTGTTGGTCTAATGGTAGGTTCCTTGATTTATTTCCAACTTCTGGGTTACAAACCAGTTTTTGCTTGTGTACATGCTTGTGCAGCAAACGACCGGACTCTTATTACGTTCCGTTTTCCTCTCAATTGAGAGTTGTAACAAGCATATATAATCTCGATTAACGCGTAATTGTGATTGCTTACTAACGGGTAAGTGCTAAAGCAAAAGTAAGTGTTCAGTTTCTCATTAATTTTAAACGCTAGGACGCCGCACGAGCGCGTAATAATATAGTCAGGCCATTGGATAGGACCGGTGTCAACAAACATCATGACTTGCCATTTGTACCATGTGGTATATTTTGTAATATTTGTTTTCAACCATAAAATGCGCTTCTATAGAACACGCGAAGTTGACAGTTCTACCATTAACTGTATTGTTAAGAAGTACTGTTTTGCAAACACTAAACACAAAAATTAAAAAAAAATACATTTTTTAAACTGAAATTGTTTTAAAAGTACAAATTGTGTTTGTTTTTTAACTATTTGTCTTATTTTTAAATGGAAAAGTTTTAACTAGTCTTTTTTTACACCAACTCTGGAAAGGCTGTGGTCATACACGAAACAAACATGCGCGCACATAATGGTGATAGATGCATCCGATCGATCAGAGAAAACATGCAGACTATCGATGGGTATAAATCGTCAGGTTTTGCATACTTTATTGTCGTCAGAATGACTTAAAAAGTAGAAACAAAGATGAATGTGGCAGTGATTCATTTTTTGTTGATCGAATTGGCATTTTATCGCCAAATCGTTCCGGTACATCAACATTTGCAAATGTTTTATGGCAACTTTAGTTTTAACCCGATTA
>Ga0224511_10005331_pt1 | contig 10053 bp, 2 predicted proteins | sample SF_May12_sed_USG_2_FD_169988 | JGI IMG/M metagenome (GOLD analysis project Ga0224511, IMG submission 169988) | Sediment microbial communities from San Francisco Bay, California, United States - SF_May12_sed_USGS_8_1 | ecosystem: Environmental > Aquatic > Marine > Sediment | place: USA... | reverse complement strand
ACTTTCATATAATATATTTACATTCAACAAGTATTTTGATAAGGAAAACGATTGCGTTTATGAGGCTGTAATAACAAAGCCTCATCACTTGCGTACACTTTTCATAACATTCTACATTGTGAACTTTTTATTATTTTAAAATTAAACTCGACCTACCTTATGAAGTAAATTGTCACATAAGTCACCAAGTAAATTGATATTTTACTAACCATAGACGACTGTTCATTGTTTATTCTTGTAATTAAAAGAATAAACATTGATTTCAAGACACATTTCCAAGGGAATCCTACCTTTCTTTTGACATTCTAGAGGATGACACCCCCCTCCTTGCGTACTGCGTACCGCTTTGTTTTGGCATTGCGTACTGTCTACCGCCTTTTTTGGCCTCGCGTACTGCGTACCATTTAACAACAAAAACAGCCATTAAGGGTGTTTCCATTTACAAAAAGAAGATAAAATTAGAGTATGTTGTATGCACATGTACAATAATTCTTGAAAAGATTAGCTTTGCTGTGTTGGCTTGTTAAATCTCCTATATTTTGACCTCCCAAATCCATGTCTTAGTTTATAAATGCTGAAATGACTCCAAAACAGCACGAGCGAAGCGAGCGCGCAAATAAAGTGTTGTTTTTTTACTTTGTATTTTACGTGTGTTGTGTTTCTGTACAGAGGCTTATCTCCATTGTCACTTTACCCGTCAATCTCCATTTGAGTCTACAAGACTGTCGTCATTCCTAAGGCATTGTACGGAAGTGAGTTATGGTCGTCAATGACTCCAGCCGACTTAAGGAAGCTCGAACATTCACACAGATTCTGTCTGAAGCATATGCAAGGCCTGTTATGACGAACTTCTACTAACTTTACGTTATCCGCTATTAATGCCGTACCCATGGAAACATTCATCGATCATAAAAAACTGAACTTTCTTGGACAACTAAGTTACCTTCCATGCTATGTATGTAACCTTACACCCACTCCTAACGCAACACGACTTTAAATGTTTATATCTCAGTATCCAGAAAAAAATATTGATTTGAAAATTGGAGTACTTTTGAAGGAATCATATTCAAGTATCCATGTAAATTTTTATTGAAATCGGCTGATTCAAAAAAGTAACAAACAAAAGAATAAAAACGTAGGTGTAAAATAAAAAATTGCAAATAATGACTTATAATGACCTGTATGTGCACGTGCAAAGTTGCCATTGGCCGTCACGGCTGAAAGATTTTAAGGTACATGTGTAGTGAACAACTGTGGGATAAACAGTACCAAATTTCAAATCAATATCTTGATCGGTTTTCGAGAAATTTATATTTTGTTGCGTTAGGAGTGGGTGTAAGTGTATATTGCTAAATGATTCGTCAACATCAGGCTCACACATTTCCAACACTTGGACAACCAGAGCCTTGGTTTTATCCCTGATATTAACAGAATATTGGCCAAGTATGCTTTACACCGTGAAGTTGATAGATATTTATCACATGGAGTGTTTTCCTCTAAGTGTGCATGGAAAATAATCATTTATAAAAGACTATCATTAAACTTTTTCATGAATGTGTCGGTCACTATCCCACATTCGCCCTTGACATTGATATTGCGTTCTAATGGTGTGAGCTGTATATGGGCCATGACCAGACATTGCCAGGAACTGTCGTCCTTTTGCAGAAGGACAATGAGGATAATTGGTCGTGTTGTTTTGCCGAAATATAAGAACACCTGCTCACTCTGTAATCGCATAACTCTGATCTAGTTAGCTCATAGGTCCATGTTGGTTAGGCTAGCATTTTCGCTTTCGCTGTCTAGGCTAATCCCTCATAAGAAACAGTCTGTACAATGCTTCTGTGTTTTGTCTTGCTTAGCTGACGTTTCGAAATAATTAAAATAGTATTGTCAACATTTTCTTGTTTAATGACCCGATACTCAAGTCTTTGTAAAATCATTTATATTCTTATATGTCTTATTTAAAAGTATAACGCGTATTTCTTAAACACCCTTACCCTTCTCTTATTCTAAACAATTACACATACACATGTCTAGACTTTTTTTGCAGCTAGGCTGTATGGATTAATTGACTTCATACCCAATGTGCCCACGCACACTTTTTACGTTAATACAGTTATGACATCCTTACAATGATCTGAGTTTAGACAAACAAACGATTGTTGATTTTGTCCTTATTTGATGACACTATCGCTTATGCATCTATACTTATACATGTACATATAACACGCTTTTTCCCTTTGATCCCTTTAATTTATATCCATAGTGTAAACTGTATATCTAATGTCTTAAGTAAATATTTTGTACATATAACTATGTTTCCTGATTTTTGTACCAAGTTCAATGTATAAGTTTATAAATGCTGTCAAATGACCACAAGGAAGCGCGAGCAAAGCGAGCGCGCCATTTTTTTAAGAGTTATTTGACTTTGTATGTCACGTGTGTTGTCTGTTTTTGATGACAATTGGACCTTTTTAAAGTAAAAATTGATGTCTGCGTACGATGTAACAGAATTTCTGCGTACGGCGTACCGACCCTTTGCGTACTGCGTACCGTCTAAATCCCCCCTGAATACTGCGTACCAAAAGGGGGGTGTCACCCTCATTCTAGTTCATTCTTTTCAGTTTCAATAACAAATTTCTTAAGCAAATACTACACATAAAAATAACTTACTTTTTTCAACATAATCTGAAGCTAAAACACACAATTCCTATTTTTCCTCCATTTGTGAAAAAAGCTGTAGACAAACACCCAAACTTGTTTCAATTGTGCAACGTAATGTAAACAATGCATAAAAACATTGTCGTACTGGACACTTTGTTGCAGCTCAAAACAATAAAATTAATACTCAAACGGCATAGTTCATTAGTTGGGCCCCTTTAAACAGTGATATTATCGGTGTATGTACTATTACACTTACTGTTTCAATTTGCGACCCGTGAGTGTTAAAGAAATTATTATTTACCTGGAAGTTCTATTTATAGCGCGTAATAAATAATTAGAATGTGTTCTGGGGAAAGGAAGAACAGCCTTTTCCTCCCGCTGACAAGGTTATTATATTCACTTTAAACAAGCACATATAATGTAAAATTGAATTTTAATATATCGCATTTCTTTATTTAAGAATGTAAATATAGGGATTAAATTTCATTCTGGGTGCGATTATGCTAGCGCGCTTCGTGGATTTGCCAGTTTGACCATTGCGTTCATGATCCCATAAATGCACCCAGAATGAAATTCAATCTTTTAATTTAATGCAAATTTCTAACCGCTAGGGAAAGGCCATTTTGACACCAGGGGCAAGCATTTTGGGAGAAGTCGTTTGAAGAACGTTTTAAGATTTTCTTTAGGGCGAGGCCTTTTGTTATATCAGGGGCATAATTAAAACTCTACAAGAAGGTATATATCAAATATGAGAGCTCTATTTTATGTGGTTTAAGGCAAGAATATATTAAAACATTGCATATTTGGAACCTATAATATATGAATGGTGACCAACAACAATTGGTCGGAACCTTATTTACATTTTTCACCTATCATATTATATCAGATGGGGCCAAATGGTTTATTAAAAGTTACAGCTTACCATAAACTTTTTACAATACTGAAAAATAACATACTGAAAAAACTGTTGTTTTGATTAAAATGCAATTTTAGTTTGTTTATCGTTCTACAAATAAATATTACTATCACAAAGAAACTCTTTCAGTCATTATATAGATCTACACCTTAAAATTAGTTCTCATACAATGTGTGGTTGAAAATGTGTGGTTAAAAGCACAGGCAGGATGAGGATAAAATGAATTTTATAAAATAAAAAAAATAATTAATATATGATAATTATAATAAAGTAAACATTTCCTCGTGTCCCTATGCAACACATCATTATTCTGAAGCATAACGAGTGTGTGCAATGTTGTACAGGTGATTCAAAATATTTTTTGTATCTTTCTTTAAGGGATAAAGCACATATGCACATGCATTATTATTTGCGTGTTTTACCATTTAAAGGACTACCCTGATGTCTGGTCATGTGACACACATTGTGGCGTTTTTCTTTTTGAAATACTATAATTTCTTGTAACCAACGTATTTAGGGCATCATACTCTATATTGTAGTACCTTAATATGTTACATATCGATTGGCAGTTTGTTTTAACGTGATTAAATTTTTATAGTCGATTTGGCAAAGCGTCACAACGCTTTTCATAGGGTAAACATATAGCATACAAGATTTTAACGAATTGCCAAATCATAAATGATATATTAAAGTGCCATTAGATACTCTCTAAATATTGGCAACAAGAAAATACAGGTTTTTAATATTTTTCTTTTTAGTGTCAGACCACAGGGTTGTCTAAACACCTATGAATTGGTCATTTTTAACAAAGCCTCTTCTCGAAGACGCGGATATTCGAATGCATGACCACTACTATGAACATCACCATGTTTACTAGTTGAGCTATCGGGACCAACCGATCAATGCACACTGCTACCCTTTTCCCATTTCAAGGGCGACTACCTGGCGATGTCGTTGATATTCAACCACGTGAACTCTGAATTGCGAACCAGTACCCTTGCCTATTAAAGTATCGGCATAGAAATTAGAAACTCTTTATTCTTTTTTCTGTTTCCAGGGTGACTACAAGGCGGAGGCGCGGATTTTTGATGACGCTACGGGGGAGGAGGTCGGATGCTCATTCGTCCACGCGTCCATGAATGCTGAGTGCACAGGACCCGCGTGTATTTTCGGCAGGAAATAAGCGTCCATGCTCCTATGTACCGTTATTGTGTACATGCATATAAAAAGAACTGAGATAAATTGTGTGAATAATGCAATTGTTTTTATTTATTGACAAACATGGTTTTAAATATGTTTTATAAAAACGTGGAATTTGATTTGGTCTGCCTTTGAAAAACGTTTTTACACTGAACTGTTGAGCACGTGTAGCACGTCGAAAACAAAGGGGGAGAAATAAACATGTAGAGACAAATAACAACAAATGAAATATAGTTAAGTGTTCAAGACATTTGTATTTTTTAATTATGCCTGCAACTTAAATACATGCAGTTTACTTATTTTATTTATTTATTGAGTGGGTCTGTCCCGTGTCCACATATCGAAACTCACGTAACAAAATATTGTCAATAATCTTTTTTAAATTTATAACGTCTTTTAACACGAATAAATTGCCACAAAATAAACACACAGTGATACTTGAAGGCGTAGCCAATCTGAGCATGTAACAGTAACTAATAAATCTTCTCTTCTTGAATTAAGGACGGGCGGGGATCGAACAAAAGAACCTTTGATTGGCAAACCGCTACTTCAAGCAATTAAAAGGATCCCGCTGCTGTCTAGTCGCGTGACACACAGTAAAACTAAAAGTAATGTTTCGAAAACCTACATTTTCTTGTTTTCATGGTTTTGGACCGTCAATCCCAACTTGATAGTACCTTTATAGTCTTGTATCGGTATGCTATACGTTAAAAATTTATCTGATTTGCAATGTTTTTAACATATGTGTATGACAAAGGGAAAAAACAATGTATTTCGTAATTCCGCTTCTTATTCCAAATGACTGCCAGATCTGTGAATCAGAATAACAGAATGGACTAGTTGGTGGTGCTAACTTAAGAATAATGTTAGAGGTTACAAACCTTGCCATAAGTATATGCCCGTTATCAAAAGCGTGAGGTGCTTGTCTAAATTGCGCTTGGTTTGATTAATTAAATCCAGACCAGCTAGTGTTCAATGCCATTTTGGCGTTAGTCGTTTAGCCGTCAAGATGAACGTGGTGATTATTTTGTGTTTAGTTTTCTCTCTGGCATACGTTCAGGCTACCCTGCCTTTCAAAATCGGAGATTGCTGTATGTATCAATTTAAATTCATTTTGCTTAAGCTGTATTTTTAAAATTCTCCCAAGCAAGGATACAATGTTACAATATGTACTCAGGGTGCCCGATTGACCTAATCGGTAAAGCGAAGGACTGCTAATATACTACTCAAAATTTGCTAAGGATCAGCTTTTTGACATTGAATACTTCAGTCCTATCGCTAACAATACACCTGTACGAGGACCTCATTATTGTGTACTTAAGTTATCGATTTGTCATGTACAGCTTGCACTTAATATAGTTAATTGCTTTAAATTAATTTTCATATTTATAACAAATACACTAAAGTAACACACTGTAGAAAAAGTGATCCTTAGCAAATTTTGAGTAGTATACAAAGGTCAGAGATTCGTGTCCCACCATAAACAGTAAACTTTCGCCATGGTGATAATAAAGCATAAAGAAATTGAGCTTATACTATTATTAGTTTTCCCTTTGATAAGGCGCATGCAAAGAAGCAGTTAGTCGCTAAGAGATTAATACGTATACCGGTAGTATTTGTTGACGCAGGAAGGCATATGAGGTAAAATGACTGACTTGATATGGCTTATTATGTTCATGTAATTTCAACGGCCTTTACTCAATCAACCAACGTTCGTTATACAAACGACAATAACTAACTGAAATGTTGACGTCTTTACCACATTTTTTAAAGATTTATAATGTTCGTCCATTCATTTGCCCAAAGCCGCGCAATAGACTTCTGTAGAATTGATTGCTTAATAGTAGATCTTTGTACACCGTATTCAAATTACCAGTCGCAGTTAGCCTCAATAAATAGGGAGATTGCAAAACGGACTTCAACTTCGACATTAACGTGCTTTAACCCATTCAAGACGAAGTTGAAGTCGTTGCGAACGTGACTTTTAATTCAAACATCACATTTGTTAATATTTCGATGCGAGTAAACATTCTAAAATTGAAAACATAGGCGTTTATGTTTATTAAATAAATTGACGATTTGTGACAGTTGTTATTCCATGCAATTGTTATAACCTCATGACCTCATATGTATGTCAAGTCGGTAGGCTATGCCACAGGTGAGGGTGAAACACCCTATCTTGGTTTAAAATATTCAGACCATGAAATAAAAACAACAACAATAACATAAAATAGTCTGAATAATTCGCCATTTTGGCGCGCGTCCATTTCGCTTGTGCATATTTCTAAAATTGATAAGACTAAAACTACTAATATATGATTGTATCGAACAATTGAAAAACGAAGTTTGCAAGGGTGCATTTCCCAGTGCACGAAACAAACTGTATTTGATCTGTTTTGTTTAATTCGAAGCAATTAAAATCTAGTATCGGTTACAGTACGGAGCCGAAACATGCGCCGTATTCAGGCCTAAAATAAAGAGGTGGAGGTTTCAATATCTCAGTTCAATCACTAACTAATTATCAAGGAACGTTTCCAATAGATATGAAATGCGGCCTCTTCTTTAAATCAGGGAATCCTCGTGCCTAAGCATATCAGAGTGACGTAAAACAACCACGTCTCTAATTACGGGCTTACCTGAAGGCGTTACACATAGATGGGTGACGATGTGCTCAAAAAGTAGTTTTAACGCTAGGCGTTGAAGTTACAGACCTTATCGCAACCTTCCCTGTTGCCATGTTCAGACAACATCAATGTTACTACGGAAATGGCTACAATTGTCACCATCTGTTTTTATCACTAGCGGATCCAAGGGGTGGGGCGCATCCGGGGCGGACCTATCATTTTTAATGCCCAAAACGCTAAAAATCCTCAAGTTTTCCGCTAGCTTCGCTCGCGATTGACTTTTATCAAATTTTTTCAAGTTCACGCCTCTTCATAGTCAAATCCTGCATCCGCCACTGTTTGTTATATAATGTTTAGCTGCATGGCTATGGTTTTGGAAATCCGATTGCATCCTTTATCACATGTACTACGTGACATTTTAGAGTCTTACAACGATACGAGATAAAACCAAAGAAAAAATAAAAAAGGGGAGGGAACTGTATGAGTTGTACCTTGAACTTGTTTTAGCGAGTGCAACGGCCAACAAGATATTCTCGTTTGACCACGTGCATCTGAGCAGTGACCCAATTATGGTCCCTGGCAGTGAGACAGTGGACCTCGATGTCCACGTCCTGCGACCAGTGTCCGGCAGCTACACGGTGAACGTCAGAGTTCAGAAATATCTTGGCTCCATTTATCTTCAGATCCCTTGCAGTGCACAAACAAATTTAGGCAGCTGGTAAAACTAGCTTTATATACTTGTATTGTATTTTGATTTTAGAATGAGTTAAAAGCAAAACAAATGTAAAAAAAACACTTTAAGTAACTAATATTTCACGAATGAAGGTGAAAACTGGCTCTGACTAATTATAACATATAATTCAATGTTATTCATTGTGTTTTATATTATACTGTCTTACCTTACAATCACCCCACTAACCACAACCGGTTAACCAACGTATGCAGCCTCCAAAAGTACTTCTTAAAGTCAGTTTGCACAAACATCTAAAAATGTACAATATTAACCATTTTGAAAACATACGTTTGTTTTAGCTTTTAAAAGCAATTGTTTATTTACACAACAAAAAATATTGGGGTATATCAGTCATTCGAAACTTATCATAAGATTTTCCATTTCTATTTTAAACTAATATTTCCTGTAATCATTTTAATTAATGTTTATTGTACAACAACATAGTGTCTAGCTTTGCGGGCATCGTCCGTCATTAAAAAAAATATTGCTCTTATTTATTAAATGCTTATGAAATTGAATGTCAAAGACAGTTTAGAGAGAATGTTTACCTTCGAAGTTGTCATTCATTATTTCCATCAGTTAGTGTTTCCACTTTTTAAAATCTAACTGATAATATTATATTAATATTAGGAAATTGGTTGAATTTCGTAAGTGTTGACGCCTTAGGTAATATACTAAGTATGTACTTTGACACGCGCATTCGTAAATTCCATACATTTATGAACGCACTTAAATTAGGCTATATCCATGTATGTAATACCACACTCTCTAAACAGTTCCTACAAGCTGTGCGACGTCCTGAGCGGTAGTCACTACAACACCACTCCTCACCACTGCCCTGTTCAAATCGCCGCCTCGTCTCCGGACTTCGAGTGCGCATGCCCATTTCCTGCAGGGGATTACCATCTTAACCCCACCACGTTCGAAATTCATGAAGTTAATCCCCTACTTAATTGGTTGGTCAAGGTAATGTTCTTTTTTCCACATCACACCACCTTGATTTAATCCGGCGGTCATCTATTGATATGTATTATACATAACCTTACTTTGGAGAACGCACATACTTTTTGGTATTAACATGTTTTTGTCCTCTCTGCTGTATCTGCTCTTTCATCCTTGAGCTTTTTGAAAAATCAAAAATGGCGTCCAAGATGGCGGCCAAATATTTGTAACTGTTTTATTTACCTTAATTGCCACCTACAATAATACATATTATTATGTTTTACTCATATAGCTTGTGTCATTTCATGGCTCAGTGCACAATGAAAGAATTAAGATGATGTAGTTTGTATAAACGTGTATAGAAGGAAATACCTCTTCGATAGTACACATGAACATTCAAACAAGTATGCCATGTGTAATAATCAACCGTAAAAGCATTATTTTTGTTTAAATAATGTATTGTAATGTTATTATCTAAACTTAGAAGTGTTCAATTGTATTGATCCTCGAACAAGTTAATGTTCCTTTAAGGAAAAGAACAGTGGAGTTTTATAATGAATTAGTGAGTGTTTATTTATATTTAATGGTTTTATCATTATTAAACATTTTACACGTGATGGTGGCCATTTTTGGTAGCCATATTAGCAGCTACTTTGAATTGACATAGTTTTAGATATCCATAGATAGTAATGCAGTACTAACGATTAAATCAGTATTGAACAAGTATTTTGTATTTAGTCATAAATACATTACATGTGCTATAGAACACCAACACCCAAACAATTGTGGCGGGTATTTTTAATGAACAGTTCCACAACTGTCAATCATGATCATTTATAACTGTACATGGTCAATTTTAATCCAAAAGATTAGGATTATATTGTCAGCTGACAATCTGACCTAGAAAATACAAAAGAAAGCATACTTCATGTTTGTGATAAACCTTATCACAAGATCAAAGAAAATATGCCGTT
>Ga0224511_10005330_pt1 | contig 10053 bp, 8 predicted proteins | sample SF_May12_sed_USG_2_FD_169988 | JGI IMG/M metagenome (GOLD analysis project Ga0224511, IMG submission 169988) | Sediment microbial communities from San Francisco Bay, California, United States - SF_May12_sed_USGS_8_1 | ecosystem: Environmental > Aquatic > Marine > Sediment | place: USA... | reverse complement strand
AGCCTTCTGTCCTCCCAGGACTATCAGAAGCTTACGCAGAAGGGCTGACAGATCGGCATGAGGTATATCCCCCTATCGCCCCAAGACAAGGAGAAGGCGCTGGCCACCATCGGCGCCAGTTCCGTCAATCAGCTCTTTGCGGACATCCCGGAAGCGGCCAGAATGAACCACCCCCTCCAGATCCCCGGCCCCTTGCCGGAAATGGACCTGATGGACTGGTTCGAGACGGCGGCGGAGAAAAACACCCATGCCGGCCCCAGGAAGACTTTCATCGGCGCCGGGGCATACGTCCACCATGTCCCCGTGGCAGTGGACCACCTGATCAGCCGCACGGAGTTTTTCACCTGCTACACCCCGTATCAGCCGGAAGTGAGCCAGGGGACCCTGGCCGCCATATACGAGTTCCAGACATATACAGCCGCCCTGCTGGGCATGGAGGTGGCCAACGCCTCCATGTACGACGGCCCTTCGGCCCTGGCCGAGGCGGTGATCATGGCATGCCGGGTCACCGGCCGCGACAAGGTGGTGATGCCGGACCTGGTCCACCCTCACTGGCGCCAGGTGGTCCAGACCTATACCCAGCATCTGGGGATCGATATCATCCTGGCGCCTATGGCGTCCGATGGCGTCTGCGATCCGGAAAAGCTGGCGGCGGCCATGGACCAGCGGACCGCCGCTGTGGTGGTCCAGTCCCCCAATTTCTTCGGCCATGTGGAGGATATGGCGGCCATCAACAAGGCCAGGGAGGAATCCGGCGCCTTATTGATCGGCGCCGTTGCCGAACCTATGGCCCTGGGGCTGCTCCAGGGGCCGGGCGCCTCCGGGGCGGATATCTGTGTGGCGGAGGGGCGCTCGTTTGGCGGATCCCTCGGTTTTGGCGGGCCTGCGCTGGGGATGTTCGCCGTACAGAATTCCCTGGCCCGCAAAATGCCTGGCAGGCTGGTGGGGAAGACAAAGGACACCAAGGGCCAGGATGGCTACACCCTCACCCTCTCCACCCGGGAGCAGCATATACGACGAGAGAAGGCCACTTCCAACATCTGTTCCAACCAGGCGCTGATGGCCACCGCCGCCGCCATCCATATAAGCCTTCTGGGGCAGAACGGCCTGCGGGAAACCGCCCTGGCCAACCTTGCCGCGTCCCATTACCTGGCGGAGAAAATGACGGCGATCCCAGGCGTGAAGATGGCCTTCGACCAACCGTTCTTCAACGAATTCGCCGTGACCCTGCCCATGGACGCCCAGCGGATCCTGGGCGACCTGGCCTCCGCCGGATACCTGGCGGGGCCGAACCTGGGCCGTTGGTATCCTGAAATGAACAACACCATCCTGCTGTGCGCCACCGAGGTTCATTCCAAAAAGAACATCGACGCGCTGGTGGCGATGATAGCCAAAGGAACAGTATGAGCAGCCAGTCGCAACAGGGATTGAACTTTACGGAAGATGAGATATTCGGTCGGGGTTCGCCCGGCCGCGGGGGATACACCCCCCCCGAGAGCGGGTTGCCGACCATCGACCCCCAAAGCGCGCTCCCCATCGGGGCTTTGCGCAAGGATCTGGCGGGCTTTCCCAACCTTACGGAGCCGGAGGTTACCCGCCACTACACCAGGATGAGCCAGTGGAACTTTGCCGTGGACCTGAACTTCTATCCGCTGGGTTCCTGCACCATGAAATACAATCCCAGGATCAACGAGGCGGTGGCCAGGATAAGCGGCTTTTCCACCCTGCATCCTCTGGCGCCGGACAACCAGGCCCAGGGGACACTGGAAGTCATATACAACCTGGAGCGGTGGCTCTGCGCCATATCGGGGATGGACGCGGCCACCCTTCAGCCTGCGGCGGGCGCCCATGGGGAGTTTACCGGGCTGCTGATGATCCGGGCAGCCCTGACCGCCCGGGGGAATCCGCGCAAAAAAGTGTTGCTGCCAGACTCCGCCCACGGCACCAATCCGGCTTCCACGGTCTATTGCGGATATGAGGCGGTCACCCTCCCCAGCGGACCCGATGGACGGATAGACATGGCCCAGCTGGACCGGCTGATGGATGACCAGACGGCGGCCTTGATGGTGACCAATCCCAACACCCTGGGGATTTTCGAGACGGACATCCTGGAGGTATCGAAGCTAGTCCACGACCGGGGCGGATTCCTCTACTGCGATGGAGCGAACCTGAACGCCTTTTTGGGCAAGGCGCGCTTTGGCGACATGGGGGTGGACGTGGCGCATATAAACCTGCACAAGACCTTCTCCACCCCGCACGGCGGCGGCGGGCCGGGGGCAGGGCCAGTGGTGGTTAAACAGGAGCTGGAGCCGTATCTCCCCTTCCCCCTGGTGGAACAAACCGGGGGGGGCGATTATCGGCTGGAGTATGACCGCCCCATGAGCGTGGGCCGGGTTCACGGATTTTTCGGAAACACCGGCGTGCTTCTGCGGGCGGCGGCCTATACCCTGTCCATGGGGCCCGAGGGGCTGGCCCAGGTGGCGGAGGCGGCGGTGATAAACGCCAACTATATCCGGGCTCGGCTGGAGGGGCATTACCATATCCCCTACCCTGGCCACTGCATGCATGAGCTGGTGATCACGGACAAGATCCAGAACGAATATGGAGTCACCACCCTGGATATCGCCAAGGCGCTGATCGACCGCGGATTCCACCCCCCCACCATATACTTCCCCTCCATCGCCAGAGGGGCCATGATGATCGAGCCGACGGAGACCGAGAGCCTGGAGACCCTGGATCAGTTTTGTGACGCCATGATCGAGATCGCCGGGGAGGCCAGGGCGAATCCGGAATCGCTGAAGGCGGCCCCTGTGTGTACCGTGCGGGCCCGACTGGACGAAGCCACCGCCGCCCGTCGGCCCCAGCTTCGCTGTTCCATGTGCGGCTGATACCCCACGCCGACCTTTGGCCGGGAATACGTTTTTTGACAATTGCCAATCATCCTGATACATTTCCAGAAGTGTTGGGTGACGGTGCAACAAACAGGAATAATTAATGTCCAAGCCATACTGCCCCTTGTGCGAAAACAGCTTCAAGCGGGGCACAAAGTTCTGTCCCAACGATGGGGCGGAGCTTGTGATAAAGACGAAGGATGGGATGTCCGGCAATGTGCTGGCCGGGCGCTATACCGTCCTGAACAAGCTGGGAAGCGGCGGGATGGGGGTGGTGTACAAGGGCCAGCAGATCACCACCGGAAAAACCGTGGCGATCAAGGTGATCAGCAAGAAGATGACCGCCGACCCGGAGAGCGCCGCAAGGTTCCAGCGCGAGATGAGGATCCAGAGCAAGCTTGAGCATCCGAACATAGTCACCGTATACGATTTCGACAAGTCGCCCAAGGGCCAGTTTTTTATTGTGATGCCATTCATCGACGGCAGGTCGCTCGACGAGTTGGTCGCGGAGCTTGGTTTCATCGATATCCCCGTGTTCCTGGAGCTGGCCTACCAGATCCTGGAGGGGGTGGAATACGCGCATCGCAAGGGGATTATCCACAGGGATCTGAAGGCGGAGAATATCATCGTCACCGAACTGGAGAGCAAGCTTGCCGCCATGATCCTCGATTTCGGCATAGCCAAGGCGGTTGACGCGGAGACTGACGCCTCATCACTGGGGGGCGCCCATCTTACCAAGGACGGTGTTATCCTCGGGACCCCCGCCTATATGTCCCCGGAGCAGGGAAGAGGGGAGATCAGGGATATTGGCCCGGCCAGCGACATCTACTCCCTGGGGGTGATATTCTATCAGATGACCACTGGAGCGCTTCCCTTCGAGTCGGATTCCCCTTTCGGCATGATTCATAAGCATATAAACGAAAAGCCGCCAAAACCCACAGAGAAAAACCCGAAAATCCCCAAAGCGCTGGAGACCATAATACTGCGCTGCCTGAAGAAGGATCCGGAAAAAAGATACGCCAGCGCCGAAAAGCTCAAAGAGGCCCTGGAGGGACTGAATATCAAGGCTGGAAAGACAAAAGCCAGCGCCACCATGGCCACTCTGGCCATAATCCGGCAACCCAGGCAATCCTCCGACCAGGAGGAATTGACGGAAAAGTCCTCGCGAGGATTCGGGCTGGGCGCCAAGCTTGCCGCGGTCCTTCTGGTCCTGGGGGTCGTGGCGGGATATTACATGTGGCGGGAGGGGATCGTGGATTATATCCGCCATAATATCCCGGCCATGGAGAAGACTTCCGCCGACGCCGAGATGAAATAACACTTCGTTTTTCCGTATTTCATCGAACTTGGGATCGTCGGCATTCCCCTTTGTTCATTCTGTTTGATGTGGCAAAAAGTCATCATCATCCCCCTCCAGTCCAGCGTCTGGGTGCAGGAAGCCTCAATGAGCCTTGAAAATAAAGAGGATTTGAGGTATAATGTCCTATTTTACGGACCGCAGCCCATGATTTCCGGCCAGCGGGCCTCAAACCGTTTTTCCGGGGATGACACGATGGGAAACAAGGAAATAGCCGATATGGCCAATACATGCCTGTCGCCTAACTATACACGCCAGCCGATCGCTTTGGTCAAGGGCAAAGGCGCTTTTGTCTGGGACGCCGACGGGAAAAAGTATCTGGATTTCGTCTCCGGAGTGGCGGTGACCAACCTGGGCCATTGCAATACCATCGTCAACAAGGCCGCCCAGAAGCAGATGATAAAGCTGGGGCATACCTCCAACCTGTATTACACCGAAGCCCAGACAAGCTACGCCAAGGCGCTGTTGGCCAAGCTGCATCCTGGGCGGCTGTTTTTCTGCAACAGCGGGGCCGAGGCGGTGGAAGCTGCCCTCAAACTCGCCCGGTTATATTCCAGCGAGAAATACGACAAAAACCGGCTGGAAGTGATCGCCTTCGAGCGCGCCTTTCATGGGCGCACCATGGGGGCGCTCTCGCTTACTTATAACAAGAAATACAAACACGGTTTCGGCCCCATGCTCCCCGGCGTGAAGCATGTGCCTTACGAAAACCTGGGTGCGGTGGAAAAAGCCATCACCTCCAAGACTTGCGCGGTGATCATCGAGCCGGCCCAGGGGGAGGCGGGGGTTTTCGTGCCCGAGATCGGTTTCATCCAGAAGCTGGCCAAGCTTTGCGCCTCCAAGAACCTGACCCTCATCTTCGACGAGGTGCAGACCGGATTTGGCAGGACCGGCAAGCTGTTCGCCTATGAGCACTTTGGAGTAAAGCCGAACATCATCACCATGGCAAAGTCCATGGCCAACGGTTTCCCCATGGGCGCCATGTTCGCCGACGAGGAAAGGGCCAAGTATCTGGTTCCCGGCTCCCATGCCACCACTTTCGGCGGGGGGGCTCCGGCCTGCGCCGCGGCGGCCGCCACTCTGGAGATTCTTTCCAAGGCGGACACCCTGGCCAATGTGCGCAAGCTGGGAAAATATATGGTTATCAAACTCACCGGCATGAAAGCGACCCACAAAATGATCCGCGAAGTGCGCGGCATCGGCCTGCTGGTGGCGGTGGAGCTTTCCACCCCAGGCTCATCCATCGTGCGCCGGTGCGCCGAATCGGGCCTTTTGGTCAACTGCGTGAACGACAACACGATCCGGCTTATGCCCCCGCTGATCATCAAGAAGGCCGAGGTGGACAAGGCTCTCAATATCCTGGGCAAGGCGCTGGCAAAATGAAACGGGATCTTCGTCGCCTGCTCGACCTGAGCCGCGAAGACATAGAGTGGATCATCAGGACCGCCGCCAGTCTCAAAAAGGAAAGAAAATCCGGCGCTTCCTCCAAACCTCTGGAGGGGAGGTCGCTGGGGATGATATTCCAAAAACCCTCCACTCGCACCCGGGTCTCTTTCGAAGTGGGAATGGTCCAGCTGGGTGGCCAGGCCGTGGTTCTTTCCGGCGACCAGATCCAGATGAGCCGGGGGGAGTCTGTGGCCGATTCGGCCCGGATATTCAGCCGATACCTGGACGCCCTGGCCATCCGCACCTTCGCCCAGGAACAGGTGGACGAGCTGGCCGCCATGGCGGACATCCCGGTGATCAACATGCTCACGGACAAATACCACCCCTGCCAGGTGCTGGCGGACCTTTTCACCATTTACGAAAGAAAAGGCACGCTGGAAGGGGCGCGGGTGGCATATGTGGGGGATGGGAACAACATGGCCAACTCATGGCTCAACGCAGCCGGATTGATGGGGTTCCACCTTATGATGGCCACTCCGAAGGGGTATGAGCCAGACAGCCAAACCCTGGCCAGCGCCCAGGATATGGCCAAAAATTCAGGAGCTTCCATAGAATTGTTCGACGACCCGAAGCAGGCCGTGGCCGGAGCGGATGTGGTGTATACGGACACATGGATCAGCATGGGGCAGGACGAGGAAGCGAAGAAGCGGTTGGCGGATTTTCAAGGATGGCAGGTGGATCAGAGCCTTGTCTCCCTGGCCGCCCGGGAGGCCATGGTGATGCATTGCCTGCCTGCCCATCGGGGCGAGGAGATCAGCGCCCAGGTTCTGGACGGCCCCAAATCGGTGGTGTGGGACCAGGCGGAAAACCGGCTGCATGCCCAGAAGGCGATTCTGATATTACTGATCCGGGACGACGCGAAAAAGATATTCGCCTGATAATTTCCGGAGGATCATAATCCGGACCGGGGATTAGACAAAAAAAACCGGGACGGTCGCCCCGTCCCAGTCATAGAAAAACGATACCCCTTATTCCCCTTTCGGGTCTTCCTCAGGCTCCTCGTCCGTGGGCTCTTCGTCCGTGGGCTCCTCGTCCGCGGGCTCTTCATCGGCCAACAGCACCATGTCGGACAGTTGGACGCCAGCGTTCTGGGCGGCCACAGCCGAGCCATTGGAAATCAAGCCAGACATCAGAAACACAGCCAACAGGGTCAGCATGACAAACAGCTTCTTGTTCATCTCTTCCTTTTTCCTAAAGACATTTGTTTATATATTCACTCTTCCCATCCGGGCCCAAACCAGGACAAGAAACACCTGGCACCATAAAGGATTTGTCGTCACTCTCCTTGTTCTGATATCAGGCTGACTCCAATATCAGACAATAACAATATTGTTGTCAACAAGTTTGTATATTGCCACTATCTATTATTGCAACCTATGGAAATATTTGGGATTGCGGACAGATTATTTCAATATCCAGGCACTAAGGGTTTGTTTTTATGGCCGTGACGCCTGGCCGGGGAGAGGCGGGTGGAGAGGACCAGAGGGCGAGGGCTCCAGGGAGGGGGGAGGCAGAAAAGTCAAAAGACCATGGCTATTTTCATCTGGCAGCCTATTTTTCAGCTTTGCATTTTGCCCATACTTGCCGAAAACCACACAGTCGGTCGTCTGTCATAATTCCTCGCAGCCCCTTTCACTTTTCCACTGCCTTAATAAGTCCTGGGTGCAGTTTCTCCAGTGTCTTGAAGATCCGCAGTATGGACGACCGCGCCTGGCTCAGGCCCGCGGCCCCCTTGACCTTGGTGAACCGGGCCAGCGGCATCACCGCTTTGGCCATGGTCCGGTGGCCCCCGGCGCTGCCGTATTGGGCGAACAGAGCCGCGGTCATGGCCCCGGCGTCCAGGTCCGGATCCACGTTCCGGATCGATATGACCACATTGCCTTTGCTGACCCCACCCACGGCGCAGACCGATGTTTCCCCGATCTGGAGGGAAAAATCGGCTATGCGGGGGATGATATCCTCCTGGCTCGCGCTGCCGAGCCAAATGAAAAGCAGGCGCCCCATCTCTCTTCGGTTGCGGATAGCTTTTACGAAATAGTCCAGCTCGTGGGCGCGGAGCCTGGGGCGGGACATGCCGGCGAGCAGGTCGTGATTGGCCATGGGCCAGAGCATGCTGAACACTTCCAGATCGCGGGTGGTCGATTCGCGGGAGAGGAGCATGGTGTCGGTGATGACGCCATAAAGCAGCGCCGTGGCCAGCCTTGGGTTGATCTCCACTCCGGCGGAGCTTAAAAACTCCGCCATGATGGTGGCGGTGGCGCCACATTCCGTTTCCACCACCCGGATTTTAGCCTTATAGTCCTGGGGATATGGGTGATGGTCTATCACCACATCCGCCCTGATCCGCCCGGCGGTTTTTAAAAAATATGGGGGCTGCACATCCACCATCACTACTTTGTCGAATTCCTTCACATCCTCCGGCTGGATGTAATGCACCTTGGCCCTCAAAAGCCGCAGCATGGCCCGGTTCTCGTTGCGGGTCACCTTGCCGAAAGCGCATATCGGCGCCGCAATGTCTCCTGCGCCCAGCAGGGCCTGCACCGCCATGCCGGAGGCTATGGCGTCCGGGTCCGGATCGTTCTGGGTGAGGATCAACACCCGGTCCGCATCCTTGAGCATGCTCCACACCCCAAAAGCCTTCTGCCTGGTGGAGATATCCTTCCATTCCCCGGACAGCCGGGCCCGGGACGATTCCACCATATTCACCACCGACACGTTGGGTCTGGCGGCGGCTTCTGTGGAGACCGGCTTTTCCGTGATGAAAAGGATGGGAGGCGCGGCCCCATGAGGGGGAAAAGCGCAAACCAGCGGGAGGAAAAGGTCTGGATTGCAGGCGCCTATGATCACCCTGTCCTGGGGGGTGATATGCAGACTTTTAATATAGTTGTCGGTCAATTCCACCACATTCGGGATGGCGCCCTGTTCCGCGATGGCCGAGCCTGGGCGGTATCCTCCCACAGCCACCACCACCTGCTCCCCCTCCCCTGCCGAGGCCAGGCTCATGGCCGTCTGGGAAAGGGTGGAGCAATCGAGAAAAACAAAATATTTCAAATGAAGACCTCCCCTATAAAATTATAGGCCTTCGAGACGGATTTTGCCTTATGGGATTTTACTTCACTCTAATTCGGATTCGCCCCGGAGCGCCGGGCCGTTTAAAGAGGGGGGAAGAAAATCATGGCCCAGCCCCCCATCGGCTATCTATCCAGCGTCTCCTGCAGCAACTCGAGCATCAGCTCCACATCATCCAGACACTCCTGGCGGCTGTATGATCGCGCCCGCTGATTCGCCAGGACATGGGAGGAGTAGAAGTTTAGCAATATCCGCAAAAGCCCCCGCAGCCTGCTCTCCCTCTCATCCTGTTCCCTGTGGTCGGCTCTGGCCATCCCCATCCGGGCTGGCCAATCGCTTTTGTCGGGCGCCCATCCTTTTCCATCGAATACCCCACCCACGGGATCCTCGGAAAGATCGCAAATCACGCTCTCGAGCGCCTCTTTCAATCCCGCCGGAGCGCCGACGGGCAGATTGTTTTTTATTACCCTGATTTTTTCTGCCGCATCCGCCGCTTTGCGGGCGAAACCGCAAACAGCTTCATCATGGCCTGCTTCCCCACAAAGCATGTTTATCACCCTTAATGCTCATAATATTTACTGGCTCGCCATTTAACCGGTCGATTTGGCTATCCTGGCGCAATCTGCTAGAATCCACAAAGATAATGGTGGCGCAGGCCCCCGCTGTAGGCGACAAAACGCCACATTTTTCTCTTTTCCGGAGGCCATTATGCTTTGCCACCTTCCGCCATGCAAGATGGCGACATCAGAGAACCGCCAGACGCTTGAAAAGCCCTTCGCCCCACGATGCCCCGCGCGCCCCCTGGCCCGATGGATCGCCCCCCTTGCGGTGGATCCGCAACAGACAATATAATTATACCTAACAGTATCCATGTATATAATGTTATCAGTATACAGATCATCGGTCAACATAATATTTATATGTTTAGTAAAAAAACTGTAAAATACTCCCATGACCAAAGGTATGTTTAAAGAAAGGCTGATGGAAATTGCGCGGCGCCAGAAAAGCGTCAATGATTTCTCCCGAAAGTGCGGCATCTCCAACAGCCTGATGATCTCCTATCTCAATGGCAAATCCTTGCCCGGACTGGAGAACCTGCTGAAAATGGCGGCGGCGGCCCAGGTGAGCGTCCAGTGGCTGGCCAGCGGCCTGGGGCCGGTGCAGGCGGATGCGGAGATGCTGAAGAGCGGGCGGCAACGAGAGGAAGCGGCGCGGCGCCTGGCCATGGTGGAAAAATGGGTGGAGGGGGCCAGGGTTTTGGCTGGACAGAGAATCAGCCCCAACCTCCTG
>Ga0224511_10005329_pt1 | contig 10054 bp, 2 predicted proteins | sample SF_May12_sed_USG_2_FD_169988 | JGI IMG/M metagenome (GOLD analysis project Ga0224511, IMG submission 169988) | Sediment microbial communities from San Francisco Bay, California, United States - SF_May12_sed_USGS_8_1 | ecosystem: Environmental > Aquatic > Marine > Sediment | place: USA... | reverse complement strand
TTTTTTTCTGAAATTGAGCTGAAAAAAACTTTAGGGTCGGCATGAAAAACTAGGGTCGGTCGGGTTAGTGGAAACAAACAACTTTTTTTTTTACGCCTAACCTTTACATACATGTCGTATGTACTACATTAAAAGATACCTTGATATGCAGTTTGTAAATTAACAGGCAAATTCTTATTCAGATGGGATTACATTGTTCAAACGTAGGACAACAAGAAATATGAGGATCTTTTAAAATTATATTAACTTCACCGTATAGTTTCAACAAGTAATACTCCAAGATAAAATTAAAGTAATGTTATGGTTCTAATGGCAAGTTGACTAGTTTGTTTATAACCTGTACAACGTAACAAATTTTTATGCTGGCTAAGTGGCCATACAGCAAGTTTCCAATTTTACAAATTCACTATAGTGAAGCAAATAGAAAGACATATTCCTAAATATTGCTTTTATTTATTTTTTCAAAGTAACGAAGCTGTTTGTATGACTATGCATTTATAAAATGTAGAAATTAACTAAATTCCCATCTGTGTGCTTTAAACCTCTATTTGAAATTTGAATAAAGTATTTAATTCCATTGAAACTCTAAATTGATATGGAGAGTACAAGGGGGGCCTAAAAATTTAATTGAAAATAAATCAACATTTATCATAAAGACCCAAGTTGTAAGTACATAATCCTGTTAATTATCTAAATATTGTAAAATGTAAAGAACTTGAAGCTAACCTTGTTTTCATTAAGGCTACAATGAACTATGCAAATATTTGTAGAGCTAAGTATTAAGCGTAAAATAAAATGTTTTCAAACTTTCACTGCATGCCCAACTTGGTATCTTTATTCAATACCAATATTACACTGCATTATGAATGAATGATACCATTTATTTTTACACTTATAAACAGTCACCAATACTAATTAATGAAGAAAAAACATCATTCATGACTTTAGGCTATGAAACGTGTGAGAAAGAAGAATATTTTGTATCTTATCTTAATTGCTACTATTAGTCATTTCGTTTTACCTCAAGATAACTTTGTTTGTATTGAAAGATAAACAGTTCATTCATGAAAGTGACCTGGTCTATTTATGGCCTTTGTGATATTGTCCAGACTATAAATGATCTGGTCACTTATAAAATGCAGGCAAATTGAGGCTTTTACAAGACTTGAACATATAACATAGAAAACTTAAATTAATTGCAAACATAATAATACAACCTTACATTTATTACACTTGTAAGAATCTAGCATATATTTTCTATTATTATAAAATAATGTAATAATAAGTGTTAATAAAGAAATCGAGGACAGATAGGCACATTTTGAACAAGCCATGATGATGTAATATATGTTTAAAATAGTTAAACTGTGAGTTTTCTAAATTCAACTGTGCTAGAAAATGGATAGATTATTCATGGGTATTGTTTTCTAAGAATTGATGTTTTTCTTGTTTTCTAAGATAATATTATAGTATGTGAATGTGAATGAAAAACACATTACACATCAATAAAGGCTTACTTTTGTCATAAAGCAAAGCGAGGGCTTGGTGCAAAACTATTGTAACTTCTTATATAAAATGAGGTAGTTACAATAGCTTTGCACCAAGCCCTCGAATGTGTTATTAGACAACACATATTTCCATAGCTCATATTCATCTTAGACACTCTGAGTCTAGAATCAATCAAAGAAATGCATCACAGCAAGGCACTGGGCAACCTTTTCTGCATCTGTATCATATCGGTCAGGTAATTTAATCTAATGTTCAGAAAAACATCTTCTTTAGCCCTACTGGTAATTTTTATGGTAGACCTGTCATGACCAGACAAGATGCATTGTTATAAAGCCCTCAGGAATCCCATAGAATTTGTCCTGTAATGGAAATCATTATCATGGAAACAGACCAATGTTTTGCTGAAGAAAATATTTCATGTTTTCATATGTTTTTTTGTTTGATGTTACATGTACACTGTTTTAAATACTTGATATGGTCATAATATCCAATGTAAGTTAAGATACTTTTCTAAAGAAGTTACAAGTATATAACCTGCATTGAGTGCGCATATGGAAATATGACTTCAGCAAATTATCAAATGGTCACCTAATCACATGTTCCACCATGGGAACAATACCTTGTGACCACTGAATTGGTCATATTCTTGCTTGTTTTCATTGATCTAATTGGGTCTGAAACTTTTTATGCTGATAACGCAATGGTGACCTCTTGTTGAAATTTGCCAAAAAAATCAAACAGATTAATTTGTTTACTGCAGTGTATATGGATAGGCCCTTTATAAGTACTGATCTTCTCCTAGCATGTGTAAGGATTAAATGTTAGATAAAATCAATATCTGTATACATCATTTACCCATCAATTGGCCTTAGATACCTGACATATATACCATGCTTTAATCATGCAAGTTGTGTCATATTACAGCTCAGTGCATAATGGTAGGATTCCTAATTTCTTGTAACCAACATTTTCTTGGCATTAATACCTATTATGTGGTACCTTAACATGTCCTCAATCAATCTGGCAATTTATTTGGAATTTGTAAAGTGTTTAAACAATGTGTATATTTTACCGCAGTATGTGTAGATGATGTTTCTATCCTCAAATCTGACTTTCAGGTTGTACAGCACTGAAACAGAATAGTGAAGAGTTATCATGCAGTGTATTGTTTCATAATTTACAAAAATACAATAATAATATGATTCCAAAAGATACATTCATTTTAAAAATACAAATGCAAAAATCGTATAACTATTTAAAAACCAATTTTAAGCAGGTACAGTTTTTTTTAATTTAGTATGGTGCAACACCGACAACGTAATATATGTGCGTCGCATGGAGGTTGTGTGATATTTGGTGATGCACCGAGATCGATCTCTATGTACCTACCTTCGGGTTCGTTGAGGTAACTAAGGGACATGAGATCAATCTCTAAGATCAGAATTTCTGGGTAACGATGTACCTACCTTCGGGTTCGTTTAGGTAACTGAGGGACGTGAGATCATTCTCTCCGATCAGAATCTCCGGGTTACGGAGGTTTGGCAGCGAGGATTTGTCCTTCACAACCAGGGTCGTCTCCTGGGATGGGAAAGAAAAGTTTTGAATCAATTAACCTTTTTCAGAGAAAAAGATCTTTGTCCTAAAACATGAAAAAGTTAGTATAAAATTATTAAAAACAGATAAACTTTCAACTGATTCACAATTTCATGTTTTTGTGACTTTTTATAGAATACTTGTTTTCATAAAACCTTGGTTAAAAATTATAATTTATTTATTATTAAATTTATAAATTATATATTTTATTTATAAATTTATATAAAATATAAGAAACTAAGAAAAGAATTGAAAATAGATCAGCTGATTAAACATTAATTTTCATACTAATGTTTTTCACAGAATATTTGTTTTCATAAAACATTGGTGTTATTACAAATACATGTATATGTTATATTTTACACAATTATACAATAGAGTACTCTAATTAAACAATTGAAAAGCCGTCAGATAATTCAACATTTCATATTAATGTTGATATGTTAAGAATCTTTTCTGTTCTGAATCTTTTTTGTTGTTTTTGTCATAAAAACCTTAGTGTTATTACAAATATATGTTTGTTTTAAGTCATTATAAAATAATGAAAAAAGACAGCTTGTAGAAAGGGCTGAGATTTTGAAGCAATAGCAAGAACATGTGTAAGATGTTAGAATGTTAATCTAATATTCACGATATTCTGAATAGCAACACACAAACACACACCTACATGTACTTTAATTTAAAATTCAATCAAAATAACATGTAGTATGTTATATCATAAGATTCAAGATAAACTTACAAAACTAGAAAAAAACACCAAAATAACATTCATAAATTCTATAACAAATGCTTGGCAATAAATAACATTAGAAGAAATCGATGTTTAATATGAAGTTTAATTTACTTAATGCTTTCCTACACATTAATTCTTCTGTTTAAATATAAAATCTTTAGCCATATGCCTTACACCATTTACTGCTATAATCTGGGCTGTATTTCCTAGAATATTAAATTACCTAAAATGATCTAGAGAAATTAAGTATCCTCTACATTGTGCCAGAAAAGTTAAGATCAAGGAGAGCTTAATGAAATGTCAGAAAAATTCAGCTAAAAGTGCATTCACACTATGCTTGCATACACTGATATACGTTTAGGGGTACGTTAGGCATATGTCATGTACACTCCAAATACGCTGACATTATGGTTGTTGTACGTTGTGTTATATACAGAGGCCAAATTAATTTTTTGGACAATTGTTTTAAATAGTTCCATGTATGCCAGCGTTTAGCATATACTTAACCTACACACTAATCATACGCTGGACATACGCTTGATACGCTAGACATACGTTTTATATGCTAGAGGGACAATAAAGATACGTCATTCATATGTGATACAAAAACTGTCAATTTGCTATTGATACGTTTGTAATGGACAGTCTTGGATAGCTCGAGTTCAAACACTTTAAAGTTGTGTGTATAAGTAACTATAATTATAATTATGAAACTTGCATACACTTCTGAAAATTCTGAAAAATATGCTTATGCAATGCATACGCTATAGTGTGATTGCACCTTAGGAAACACAGAATTATAAGTTCAGTATCTAGAATAAATCAGGTACTGGTTTTAATGAGAAGACATCTAGATTTAACTGAGAGACAATAAAAAATTAATGTTAAAGATAGTTGCTTAAGATACATGTAATTATACAAGCCAGTAAGAATCTACAGATAAATGAGTGGAATACACACTTATAAAAGACGTCACACATGCCTAGCCATGCAAGTTATTAATTACATGAAATCACAATAATTTGATTGTACAATTTATTAATCTAAAACCAGTACTTTGAATAAATAAAAAAGGATCAAAGCCTTTAACAGCTGTTTATAAAAAATATTGTGATTAAAAAAACAAATATATCAAAATTATCATCATTACAGAAGACCTAGTCTTAACAATTATGACATATTAATTAGAAGCTATTCTAGTATACTAGCATACACAAAAAGACTCCAATAAAAGGTTAGTTAAGAGTCTAGTCAAATCTACTACGTTGAACAAAGTTGCATCACAAGCAAAACTTCACACAACCGTGCTACCATGGTTACCGTTTCTTTTTTCTGTATTTTCTGGTGTAAGTGTGACGAGAATGTGCCGGGGGTCTAACAGAAACATACAACACAAACCGCCAATGTAACTGAATGATTTAACACTAACGGCAAACATATAGTGTCACAAACATCGCATAGATTTCTGTAAACCATGGACCTGATTAGTATAACTTATAATATCCCAAAATTATAGAACATTTATAGTTTTTTTTATAAAAAATATTATTTTACATAAATTAATTCAGTAAAGTGACTGCATAAAAGTATAATCAAATAAATGTAACAATATAAAACAAAGCATTTATGTTATGTTTCAAATTTTGGATTGACATGTGTTTTTTTATAAATTAAATGTGTTTTTTAGACTCAAATCAGGTCAGAAATCTACAATGACTTAAATCTGAAACAAAAGATAATAATCATACAGTAAAACCATAATATAATTACTGTAACTAACGTAAATAAATAATTATACATATTAAATAAGAGTGTAACAAACTATCACAAAATTATTTATCAAGCTTGTTGAAATTATTATAAAAAACTTATTCTGACAATATTGAATACAAAAATCAATAAACATGTACAATATGTATATGTATTCAAATACTGTTAACTGTACATATACAAACAGCTCACATTAACTGAGTTCACACTAAATTTCAAAATAAATAAAATCATTTTAGCAAAAAATACGAAGTTTAGATAAATACCTTTATGTTTCCCTATGTCCATGATTTAAGGGTAAAATAAAATTAATTTAATATACTTTGAATTATTAATTTAGTCTTCAAATTTATCTATAAAAATACAAGAGTAAATTGTTTAGACCCTTGAGTAAATTTATTGTAACACATTGTGGACTCCAATTTATGACTACATGTAGCAAAGGATCAGTTCAGAGACATGTTTTACAATGTGATTTTTTCTGTTACCCAACCATGAAGCAACAAGCACACGAAAGCATTAGTAAAACCAATGTTGTTCCAACAAAACGGGTAATCTTTCTCTTTCCAAAGAGCTAAGGGAGAAAGATGGACATTCTAGGACCAACACTCATTTCATTTATAAGTAATTATATTACACCTTACTTAAAGTGACTTAATACTGTCCTTCTTTATCCTATGTATCAGCTCCGGGTGTAATTTTGCTTTATATTGCGTTGTTCTTATAAGGCCTCACGAGATGCTGCAGCAGTCATTATTTACACCAAGTAAGGGCCAAGAAAATGGCACTCAACAATTTATTTAACAATGTGTATATAACGACATCATTTTGTACAAGGCGGACTCCATGTTACCCCCTTTCTCTAAACAGTCCCAACACAATGATGGGGCTGTCTGGCTGGTCAATATAATGTCATACAGCCCTCAGTGATGTTCACTATTTTTGAATACCGCATACCCCCATTTAAACACTCCAGGGGAGCAAAACTTTGAACAAAAAATTTAAATGTATTTGCCTCCCTTTCTGTAGGATTCAGAGTGGAAAATGGGGAGGAGACGTTTATTGGAGGGGGAGCGTTTATAGGGGTATACGGTATATCATCATCCCTTAAAGATGACAAATTTTCATACCTCTGCATCCTCGAACTGGACCTTCAGCTCGCAGGGGGCTGACTTGAAGTCCTCCAGTAGCTCCGCCCCCCTCCATACAAGGTCCACATCCGATAGCCACACCCGGGCCCCCTGGAGAGAGATAGGCGGATATGTAAAACATGAATATGCATATGTAAAACATGATGGAATATTGTTCAGCATCTCCATACCAGGTCCGCATCCGATAGCCACACCAGGGCCCCCTGGAGATAGATAGATGGATATATAAAACATGAATATGGATATGTAAAACGTGGTGGAATATTGTTCAGCATCTCCATACCAGGTCCGCATCCGGTAGCCACACCAGGGCCCCCTGGAGAGAGATAGATGGATATATAAAACATGAATATGGATATGTAAAACATAGATAAAATTGTTCAAAAGCTGTACCCTTCCCCCCCCCCCTCCATACCAGGTCTGCATCCGGAAGCCACACCCTGGAGACTGACAGGTGGATATATAAAACATAAATATGGATATATAAAATATTTATGCATAATTATGTCATTCAGAACCGCCCCTCCTGAACCACACCAGCAAAATCTACACCAGCAAACACCGACCAGGATAAATTATTATTTACATTAAATATGAATGTTTTAAATCATTGAAGTGTCAGTTTCTAAAACAATCCAACTAAAATAACTATTCACTGCATCCAACTACGTCTGAATTCTACAGCCGCACCTCAAAGTGGTTTTGTGTGGATAAGTCGATAAGAAAAACACGAATATTTATAAGTAAAACATGAATGAAAATGCCCTAGATCTAATTAAAATATTTAAGTAAAGTACCTTCATATAGCATGTTTGAATCTCTTCATCATTAAAGCCAGACTGAATGAAAAACCTCTTGTATATTCCACTCAGAAAGTCCATATCTCTCTCAAAATTGCCATATGTGACTGGTTCCATATAACATACACTTTTGCGGGACACAGTATTAACATAATTATACATAATTGCCGAGTAACAGTTATATGTGTTTCATAATTTGCGGGTTATTTCTGGTCCATGGCAATAGAGATGCATATTTATTCTGCTGGATTTATGATGACAGAAGCTATATTACATTCCATTACACAATTGGACTTACACCATGACGATTCTTGATGAGTGACCTTGATTTTATGAATAGTACATTTAAAACTAAGGATAAAATGCAAATTAGTGCACAGTTGAAAACCTCATTTTGTAGTAAATTGTTTTGGAGGCTAACAAGTGACATAACTCTTGCAAAGTGCAAATGGACAGTTTCTAGACTGTCAGTCATGATTATTTACAACAGTTCCAGGCGCTTAGCTGCCTATACGCGAGTACGCAGCTGAATCCACATTATTTTGACCAAAAAAATTTTTTTTAGTAGACTAGTAGAAATAAACGAAAGTAAAGCTATTCATCTCCATTTTTATGCTAAAATAAATGGATTTTCGTTGGTCAAGAAAGCTCTCCGGAAGCCCCAAAATGCACCAAATTTCACCATTTATTTCAAAATTTTCAGGGGGGACATGCCCCCTGACACCCCTAGATTATTTTGAATCCACATTCTTTATAGGCTAGCTACGCGCCTGAACAGTTCAATGTCAATTCTAATCCAATGAATTAGGGTTATATTGTCAGGTGACATTCTGACCTTGTAAAAAGAAAGTGAACTTCCAGTTTGTTATGAACCACACGAACAAAAGAAAAGTACAGAACAGGGAAAGATATTAAAGTTTTGCGAACTGTGCATTGTCCAGCAAAAATGTTAATGTGTACTTTTGGGGGAGAATAATCTGAGTTCTTTTATTATTGGATCAAGATTCAAGGTCTTAGATACTCTTCATGATCAGTAAGTGCAACTATTTGTGTAGGACTTAGTAGACAGACTTGGTACAATGTATATTATGCATGTTTTATTCGTAAACTATATCCATATTTACCAAAAATATTTCAACACAATTTATTGCAAATATTATATTTATAGCAAATCTTGTCTGCGACAGTAGTATTTATAACCAATTGTTCATTGTTTTAAATAGATAAATTATATGTTGTCATACATGCTACAGCTTAACAGAAAACACCACAGACTAACAAGACGGTTTTAGCTCTGTTAAAATATTAAAGCAGTGTCCTTCAGAATATACTAAAAAATCATTAGTTACAAATATTTCAAAATATCTCTTCAAATATATCTAATAGTGGTTAGAAAAAAATACATATATTCACTTTTTTGCTTTGAAAACAGACAATTCGCTTTTCTGCCATCGGGATATTCCTTCTATACATAACGGCTACTGCGTTAGTAATCCAGTAGATTATGCAAAGAAAAACTATGTTTTACTAATGATTTAGTCAACTGAATTAAGGGGTCAGTATAATAGATTTCTCCACTGAACATAACTGGACCAGTATTTACCATTCATTTTATTATTTTCTTCATTTTTTATTTTTTTTTAGCAACTGGAGGACAGCTGCTTTAATGTTAGAGCCACAACTATGCCGATTTTCCTAGATGATCATCACCGGCATTGTTGCACCCAATATAGCTAATATAAGCCTAACAGAGCAGCAAACAATTGTTGTAATTTCAACTGATACAGCATTTTCATAACTCCCATTTTCTCTGAGTATGGGGAAAACTATAAACATCCCTATTTAACTGGTCAATAAAGAATACAATCTCAGGCCGAAATAAGGCTAGCATAAAAGGCATTGTCTAAACATACAAATGTCAGTAGTCTGCAGTATATATAGTTATTTGTATATTATTGCTTTAAAGCCTATTTATGATAATCTTATTGGCTGGCCAATAAAGCATACAATCTCATGCCGAAATAAGGCTAGCATTAAAAGCAATGTCTTCTACAAATGTCATTTGGGCATTCAATTAACAACCAAGAGTCTGCAGTGTACATTGTATAAAGTTATATGTATATGTATATGATTGCAAGGCCTCAAAACTTAATGTTGTATCCAGACACATCATGCCAATTAAGAACCAGCAGGCACTTTGTCAAACTCTGAAGCCTGCCCAAGCTAGGTGCAATTAACTGCAATGTATTCACAATAGGAATAGAATAAAATTTCCTTTTAAAAGGAATGGCTTGCCATGTTTTGAAAATGCGAAGACATTCCCTTTGCTTTGTGTACACACACGGTCTTACTGACAATAATAACGCAGTGTCGTCACCATCTATGTATAGAATGAAGACATTCCGCTAAAATAGCATTACATCATTAATCGGACATTGTGTACACAAACGGTCTTACTGACCTGTACACGTATTTTCGCTCTAAGGATCATGGCATCG
>Ga0224511_10005328_pt1 | contig 10054 bp, 12 predicted proteins | sample SF_May12_sed_USG_2_FD_169988 | JGI IMG/M metagenome (GOLD analysis project Ga0224511, IMG submission 169988) | Sediment microbial communities from San Francisco Bay, California, United States - SF_May12_sed_USGS_8_1 | ecosystem: Environmental > Aquatic > Marine > Sediment | place: USA... | reverse complement strand
TGTTTTGCATTTCCACCCTTTGTGTTTAAACCATTTTATGTTTATTTGTGTGTGTGTGTGGCATTACCATGGCAATGTAATGAAAAAACTTTGATCGAACCTGCTTTATTAGGCGTTGGTAATGCAAACAATTTCACTTGTGAATTACAAGTAACAGTCTTATCAAAATGCTATCAGTTTTCCTTGGTAACCATTGTTATAGAACTCAACCTTAGAGCAATTTTTGTGCTACCATTAGTGTCAAGTGCAATTAGAGTGTGGTGATTACAGTGCAACTTGCAACTTATAAAGTTACATGTGATGTTTTCCTGTAAATCTTTTGTTTTATGCAGTTGTTAAAAATTTAAGATGCACATCATGTTTAAACTTCTTGTTTCCTATTACAGGTCCGAAATGGTCACATAAAGCGTATCACAGACAACGACATTCAGTCACTAGTCTTAGAAATTGTTGGAACAAATGTCAGGTAAACAAATTTGATAATAACGCTTTGTTTGAAAGTCAATTTAGACTTGATTAATAAATGTTTTGTTTTCTAAAATTAATTGTTTAATACAGTTAAAACACATGCTTTTAAGTTGTCAACTGTTTTAGTATAATTGAAAAATCATTGCAATTCATTTAAACATGCCTCTTTTCTTACAGCACAACTTACATCACATGTCCAGCAGATCCAAAGAAAACGCTGGGAATCAAGTTGCCATTCTTAGTGATGATCATTAAAAACTTGAAGAAATATTTCACATTTGAAGTTCAGGTGAGTGAAAAGTGCCCTTTTTATTATTTCATTTTGTAAAAAATATTTTATGTTGAGACATGTTAAAATTGTGCATTAATCAAGTAAAATTACTGAGTAAGGCTAAAACTAAGGTAAAGCTTTTTGTGGTAATATCACAAACAGAATACCGGTAATACAAAGCAGTATGGAGATATATATTTTACAAAGCAGGTATGAACATTCTTAAAATCCTTAAAGTTAATTTTTGATATACTTTTTCAGGTACTAGATGACAAGAATGTGAGGAGACGGTTCCGTGCCAGTAACTACCAGAGCACAACCCGAGTGAAACCGTTCATCTGCACTATGCCAATGAGATTGGACGATGGCTGGAATCAGATTCAGTTCAACTTGTCAGACTTCACCCGGAGAGCGTACGGCACAAACTACATCGAGACTCTCAGAGTACAGGTAAATGTCTCACAAAGTTATAATAATGCTTATATGATTGTCAAAACTTCAACTTCATCTTTATACTGCCAAAAGTCAATACTGACTACACAAGGCAGGCTCAAGTCATGAAAATGATGATAATTTGTGTGAAATTATACTGATTGATTTTAAAGATGTTAAATGATTTTTGCCATGCAGTGTTATAATAATATTTTTCATATCTTTTCCAGATCCATGCAAACTGCCGAATCCGCCGTGTATATTTCTCAGACAGACTTTACTCCGAAGACGAATTACCTGCAGAGTTCAAGCTTTATTTACCTGTGCAAAAACCATGAACTTCATAAACAATGTACATATTCATTTAGAAATCTCTACTCAAGTGACATTTTCAATGGAATAAAACCTTGTTTTTACAAAAAAGTCAATGCTACAGAAGTTATTAGTCAAAACCATGTAATTAAAATAAAGATGAGTACCATTTTCAATAGTTGTTTTAACATGCAAAACGTTATATTGAAATGTTCCTTTTTCTCTCAAATCTAAGCAGAATTTATGAAATCTAGGAGTATTTCAATTCATTGTGACATATATGTGCTGAAGTGTTCAGTAAAATAAAAGTAATTGTAGAACTTTGAGACCATGGATGTTTGTTGCATATAGAAAAATGAATCTGAAGTGTATGAACTTTGCCAATGCATTCACTTCTATTGGATCTGTACTCGTTATTACAACAGACCTCACTTGTGCTCATAAAATGTTCTCAATGAATTGTTACATATAATTTGTTGTTCATAAAACAACAAACCAGCTTTTAAAACGTGAAGTTTTTAATGTTTCCTGTTAGTGATAGTTTAATTTTTATTTTGTTCAATGTTAAATTATACTTCATTGTTTTAAAGGAAGGTTGTGTAACATGAAGTAGATAACTGCCTTTATTTATGTATGTAACAAATTACCCAGTGCGATAAAACATTTAGTGTAACATACCATTCTGAAAAAAATCCATGTACATACATCTAAAGTTTCATTTTAGCATTTAATAAGAAATTTTGTGGATGTGAAATATTAATGTGAATTATTTAAGATGCAATATCATTAAATTTTTTAATGATTAATTACGTCTTTGTTTTGAGTCGAGTAGATGATCAAAGTTATTTTCAACTGGAATGTTTCCATGTTATATGTGATTGTAAGTTGATATTTCGCATTTTATTATTTGTATATATATACATAATTCATGAAAAAAATAATCAAAAATATAGAAATAAAAAACATCACATGTTGTCATGTTTTGCAAACATAGTTACTATGTTGCAATGTAACAAAGACAAAGTAGTGCATTATTGATCTGATGAACAGATTTGCATGTCATATTGGATACTATCTATTGGTTATCAATACCTGATGGCTTTAGCCACAACATCCACAAGTCTGCATCGAGTGTAGTTGAGGGTCATGAGCACTTTAGATCTAGTCATTTTGCAGAGTGAAATAAAAAAATTATATTACAGAGGTATTTTAACAGAACACTGCTACATTAGGACATTGAGTGTTAAAAATTTACAGATAAGTCATGTACAGTAAACATAACACCTTTTTATTGGACAGTTCCGCAACTGTCAATCATTATCATTTATAACAGTACATGGTCAATTTTAATCCAATAGATTAGGTTTATATTGTCAGTTGACAATCTGACCTAGAAAATACAAAAGAAAGCACACTTCCTGTTTGTGATAAACCTTAACACAAGATCAAAGAACATCTATTGCATTGGGAGTAGCTTGGAAATTTGTGGAACTATGCATTGCTATATTGTTCAACATACATGTAGTGGTCAGTTAAACTGCATTGTACTCGCACTTCCTGGGATGCAATACTCGCCTACATGTAAGCACACAGCGTGCACTTCCTCATGCCAGTAAATGGCACCTGCACTATTTGAGTCAGAGGTACATGTAGAAGAAAAATGACTGTAGTGATCATATTATAACCACGTCACCACCAAAGCCATGTGGCCAGTCTGGTGTCGAACTCGCGACCCCGGTTAAGAATGGCAGACCACTTCATTTATCTACTGAGATATATATATATATTATTTGTATCTGACTCCTGTGCACATTTAACGATTGGCTCCTTTATCGGATGAAGTATGAAGGAGAAACATTTCAAATGAATAAGAGTGGGGAAACTTGTCATACATTATGATAGTCAGACACTTTGTAGATGCTATTCAGGCCTTTTTAATCTACATGTGGGTATAAATGAAAAGAACTTAATTTGGTAGAATGAAGAACAACAACATTGTTTTCTATGTAAACAGAGTTGATGTAACTGGATGTAAACATCTTTTTGTTCCTAAGTACAATTGATATATGCATACTTTTTACCAATAATTTGAATAACAAAAGACTTAACCTTAAACATTGCCATGTGTCTTACCAACTTCATTGCACATGGTGAAATTGTAACTTTAGGCTAATCTTGTGTTACAATTATAAAACAAGTTATAAGAACTATGGTCATCAATGGTTCTCATGATTACAGACAAAATATATTAAAAGATACAGGATCATTAGGATCCACAGTGCAGAAAAGGAAAAATGCAACACATCTGTTATTAGAATGAGTTTGTGTTTGATATTGTGTCATATTGTTGTTGTTTCAATTTGTGTTTTCATAATCAAAATTATGTTATATGACAAACATCTACTGAATAGAATGTTGTTGGACAAACTTGATGAAGATAAAGTGAAGAAATCAGAGTCGTTAGATTCATATTCAGAGATTGAATTAGTCAGTACTGGTCTTTGTTTTGATAGCTAACAATGGGATCTTAGTAACAGCCCGTTTTCATTTCGCCGTTTGGACTATTAAGATTCAAAATGGCGTCTGTGGAAACCCAGACTCACTCCTTCTTGCAAATTGTTGAGAAATTGAAAGAAAATAAATATTTTGATGACATTAAGAAGCATCTTGATTCTATCAACATCTCACCAAATGTGATTGATGATGAAACACAGGCAGAGAAGTATGTTACATGTTGATTTCACAAGTCACCTGCCAATTAAAGTTCCATAATCTCGCGGTAGTTGTTAATTGCCCATTGATTGATTGGATTTCCAATGTTTTAAAGATTAACCAAGATTGCCATGGTACCTCACATAAGATGAAATTGAACTGTTAACAAATTTTGTCCAATAGTAAATTAGTATACACAATACTAACCTTTCCACTTCCAATCGTCATGACTAATTCATCTACATGTACTCTAATAATTGTAAGCATGTCATATTAGATCTTATGTCTGTTTAACTCCTTTAAATATAAAATTTAATAGAAAACACAATACTGTACAGTAGCCAACCAGTTTACATATCATACAGAATGCTTGTAGATAAACAAAATAAATAAACCACTACAACACTACAACCACTACAATTTTAAAAACATGTTATTTTAAGATGGAACCTGTTTGAATTATTAGTATTCCAGCCTCACTCAGTCACCCAAGAGACTATAATACTATACTAAATACTAGATATATGGTACACACAGAAGGATTGTCCTTTCAAGAAAAGCTAGCCTTTGATTAATCCTCTTTTGTCTTATTTTCCTTGATACATTGTATAAATTTTAGATACCTTTCTTGGGCAAAACATGAAAGAGACCTGAAGATTATATCTGCTGATGTTCCCATGAGGATTCTGCCCGATGACGAGGAGGGGGAACTACTGGATGTCAAAGTCTTCACAAAACACGGGCCAGACGATGCCATCTACGACAACAATAAACTCATCAGGGATAAGGTAGTCATGTTGAAGATCTGTTATTGGTTGTACAGTGTGCAACCTTCTTGTTTCCTTATACACAGAATGATGAAGTTCTAAACAAATTATGCTGTTGACATACTCAGACATACACACAATTTAGTTTAAAATAACGCTCACGTTAATAACAAAATTTAAGGTTGCACGAGGTAACAGCTTCCTGCGTTTAAAGTCTGGGCACACCAAGTGTGTCCTACAAGCGATGAAGAAGTTTACAGGAGGACTCGGAGATGACGATGACAGAGAGTCAGGGGACAAGCTGGTCTGGAAGAGATACTTCACTAAGGTTGGTATAGACTCAGTGTAGATATTCTTACTGACACATTTCCCACCCAGGGTCAGTTGACTTTCAAGATTGGTGATTACCTTTGTTTGTACATTTTCTTACACTGTCGAAATCTGTGTTCAACTGCTGACCAAGGTGGTTTACCAAAATGGCCACTTATAGTAGGTGACCTCTCAATAGAGATGCAGTGAAATCAAGCATTGGCCAATTGGTCTATGGTGATTTCATGATTTCTAAATACCCATTTTAACGATTAAATATTAGTATGAAGTTGATAAATATTAGTATGAAGCATCCTGTATTTCAAGATTGTATATTTTAATCTTATGTCAGTGAAGAATTTATATTATTGTCATCTGCATTTCCCATGTCTTTTGTTTTGTAGTTTTTTTTTCTGTAAGGACTACGCTCAAGTTTAAGTGGTGCCTGTCACCCTTGCTAAAATGGATATATGAACTGGTTCCCAGCGAAAACTCTTCTGGGTACATGTATCTTTGCAATACACTGAATATAATCCTAGTTTATCAGTAGTGGTAGGCGTTCTACTGTTTGCCTTTCACTATGGGTCATTAACACGATCTTACAATCTGTAAGCCCTATTCACTGGCGGGTCCAGGATTTGGCCTTGGGGGGGCAAGGACTTTGTCAAAAATCATAGGTCCGCGGCCGTTAGGGGGGGGGGGGGGGCAGGGTGTGCCCCCCCTCCTAGATCCACTAGTGCTATATTTTTTATATACTATTCCAAATAGTAATATCCATGTATATTGCTAAGTAAACACAAATTCACACCATGATCACTTTCACAGAGTGTGGATGAAGCGACCCAGGTGATCAGTACCATGAAGGCGAATGGAGAGGCCGCCCATCTCAGCTGTATACGGCTACACAACACCAACATTATCTGTGCTGGATCCAAGAACGTACACCTACTCTTCCGAACTCGAGGTACAGATAATAACATGTGAGATAAATAGCTCAATGCTACTGTTAGAAATCCTTCTTAAAGTAGTACATGTATATAGGTGTGTATAGTTTTGTGTTAAACTCTTGAGACACTTTTGGTGGTAATGTTGGGGAGAAAATCTGGATCTTCATTTTACCAGGTTTTTTACACATTTAAACATTTTTAAAAAGTGTACATTGCACTTTATGTTTTGAATTTATCATTTGAATGCTTAGAATTACATTCATATTTATAAGAGCAGTGTGGCGAACTTTTGCCACATTGACTCAAGTATTTTACTTGCACTTTAATTCCTAATAATTATCCATTTCCTAATGTAATCCATCTCCTTGTTTCTATTTCGTAATAATCCGTGATGAAACGTTATTCCAATTGTGAACAAAATGAACTATAAAGACAGTGTACACTTAACATTTTGTTTTATAGTCCTTAACAACTAACTTGAATGTAAACTCACATATAAATAATTTAGTAATAATATCCAAAATGAGAGTTCTGTTCTTATAATTACAATAATTCCATTCAAATAATCATATATCCAAATCACACGTCCACATCATACTACTTGTTATAAATCCCAATTGAACTCTAAAGAGCGCCTAAACAAACCGTATTTATACCATAAGTTTGGCGCAAAAAATAAGCAAGCAACGGCTCCGGTGTGCGTGTAACGGCGCCCAGTTACGGCACCTAGTAGTATGCAATAACTATTGTATGGTCTCAAACCAGTAAAACATGTGCAACGGAGCCCAGAGCTCATGCAACGGTGACAATACAAACTGATATCAATGTGAATTTACAATAATGGATACTTTGAAGATATAATCTTATTTATGACAAGCTAATTCGCGATCTTCGCGACAAGCGGTAACTCTGTTAAATCAAATATTTAATAGATTAGCCTCCCTTTGATCACTGTTTTCAACAATTTATGACTTGAAATTGAAATTGAGAAAATAAACAGCTTCATAGTATTAAAACTATAAAGCAATTGGAGAATATATATATTATTCATACATCTTTATTTCATTACTCAACAACAAAACAGCACATCAATAAGGACAAATTACATAGGATGTAATTAATACAAAAGCATTCTTTTAGCATATTACTTTGTAGATGGAAGAATTCTGATATTCAATTATCCCAACCTGAGATCCTGTCACCCTAACAAACCCTTGTCAGCATATTTATGAAACCAATGGATTTTAATTATGACTTTGTACAGTTTTGATTCAGCATTTGTCAGGCATTTTGTCTGGAGAAGCTTAGTTTTGTCTGCTACAATATGCTTTTTCTTCCAATTTTGTTAAAACTGATAATTATATTGATGTCTTTTACTCCAGCCGACATCAACCACTATGTAGAGCCTCGTTACCGTATAGCCGGGGAGATCAGCCACGCGGTTATGAACTATCTTGATGACATGTCGCCGGGTTCGCGTGATCTACTGCTGAACTTCCTGGCAGACAGTCGGTACACCGCTGTGTTCGAGATTCTCGCCCCCGACCACCAACACGTGGTCAACCTGTCACATCTTAAAAAGTAAGTATCAACTACAGTATCGGACATTTCCCCTCTCGGACAATGCCCCTCCCGTCATTTTAGCCACCCCAGACAGTTTACCTCACTTGGGTGAATCAACAGCATGACATCTAATACAAATGAAATATAATAACTGTTCTGCCTTACATTTAAGGTGAAAGGTAAAATTGTACATATGTGTCCGAGTCCGACATTTTGGGTCCAATTGACTATTTAAGCGATAATGAGAATTGAGAAGGGCGATACATTTTTATCAATACATTTGGGGTTTGTTTCATGAGATAAGTTTAAAATGATATGATATATTTATATCACTTGTAAATAATTTTGTCACTGAAAAGCTTTTTAAGTTTTTGTGGGCCGGTGAAAATCGTCTTGAAAACCATAATAATGTGATGCATTATTTTGATGTCATTTTACTTAGTAACGTCATTTAAGCATTTGGACCAAAAGTCACATGTCAGGTCACATATACTTAATCAGTAAGTGAGTACATGTATAATGAGTGAATACAGTATTGCTCTAAATGGAGGATGTGTACACTTCAGGCCGGTGTTAAAGTTCATCACCTGGACCAGTAGGGATCTGGGGTCTGCTGGACGGACAGACAGTCTCAACATAGTGCCTCCTCACGTAGGCATAGAGGTAGCCACTTTAATTTGATTTTATAAAGATACTTTTTTACTTTCAGAAAATAGCATTTTGTTTAATGTATTTATGGAAACATGCACAAGGTAATAAAAACACATGTATTGTAAAAATGGTTGTAATATGTGTTCTTATAAACAAAATGTTTGGAAGTATAAATTAGGAAAAAAAAACGTTTATAAAAATAGGTTTGTTTGTGTTTTATTACGTTGTACACTTGTTTGAAGCTGTTACAAGATGTTATGACGAGACAATCACACTATATTTGAAGTAATGATCACGCACCTGCACACGCACACACATTGTTGGCTGTTTCAGATAGCAAGAAGTCTAGGGCTGGACCCAGTCGGCTATACAGTGGTGCCGGTTGCCAAACTAGATGAATACATGAACTCGGTGAGAACTGTTCACCTGTTTCTTTTTATCAGGAAACTACCAAACATTTGCATTGTGTTAAGATACCAGGCATCGATTAGATTATTTGAATTTTTCAAAAAAACTTCAAAGTACACGGCCCAGAGCTCTCATATTTGATGTATAACATCATCTAGAGGTCCTTTACCAATATTTGGTGGACAACATTAGTGGTCCTCTGTAAATGGCTCTACTGTGACCTTTGATCTTTTCCTCAGGTGAGCGACCCTCTTGTTAAGTTTCACTGTCAGTGTTATTCTATACCGTCAAATAATTAGTCTTAGGCATTACTTGAAATTGTACCGGATGCACATGCGATTCAGGGTTTACTTCCAACTATTGCTTCAATAATCATGCTTACAATAATTGTGAAAAAAAATCATGTTTTTTTTTTGCATTATTACACAGTGACATAGTTTGTTTTGTGCATTTTTCTTGTAAAGTTGCCTCATACTTTATATTCCCTGCTACTGGAATGTTTCAGATACGGCGAGGGGTGAACGTGGAAGGGGAGGTTCTCTATTTCCTCGACTCTCAGGGCCAGGTCATCGGCCTGCTCAAGAAGAAGTCCGTCTGGTAAGCTAACAAAGAGACAATAGCAGATTTTGACTTGATTTTTAAGAGGTGATTTTTTCACAAAATGGCGTAAGTGTTTCGATTGTTACTGGCATGTGTAGGTGCAATCAGTACTGGCCTAGGCTTAGGTCAGATAAACTTGTGATGAAAAGTTTTGACTGTGTTAACTAAGTGCCTTGTTATGACCTCATTACCTGGATTTTTATGTACAAAGCATTATTAGACACAATGATTAACAACTTTAATTATCGCACGTAATAGTAAAATGATGTGCTGCGCCGTGATGGCGTTACCATGGTTTTTTAATTCATGATTATGAATACAAGTATGTGTTTTTTCAAAAACGAATTTGGGCCAACTGTTTGCATATAAATTGCCATTTTTTTTTATGTAAAGGATTGCTTTTTTAAACCAATAAAAAGTATTTGAGAGCAAAAATCCGGTTTATTTTTAATAAAAACCCTCATAACGATCTCACTGCAGGTACATAATGTGTCGAGCCATCAGGGAGAAGGCCAAGAATGCTGTACAACAGAGCATCAGAAACCCAGACAAGTTCTCACTTTCAAGATCTCTCACACAGGTAGTTTAGTTGCTGCTATTTGTTACGAATGACT
>Ga0224511_10005327_pt1 | contig 10054 bp, 3 predicted proteins | sample SF_May12_sed_USG_2_FD_169988 | JGI IMG/M metagenome (GOLD analysis project Ga0224511, IMG submission 169988) | Sediment microbial communities from San Francisco Bay, California, United States - SF_May12_sed_USGS_8_1 | ecosystem: Environmental > Aquatic > Marine > Sediment | place: USA... | reverse complement strand
GAAAACCGAATAGTTGTAACCCCAAAAATGACTTTGATAGAGACTTTTCAGCCAGGGCACTATGTATAATGGTAATTATAAAGTTGCATCCCTTGTTTATATATATAATGTATATGTATGTTCAAAACGATATTTTCCCCTGTGAGGGTCTTGAGATATCTTTCAGATTCGTTTATTTAACATATTTCATATAATATGCATGATATTAAACAATAACAGATTTAGTTAAACTATTGACTTGGTTTCTGTGTAGTACATGTACATGTATTGGCCCTCTTTTGAGTTGGAATGAGGCTGTGGAGAGTCATCCCAGTCAAACATTGACAGATGCACTTTGGGCCTGAGAACGTCTTGCAAGTTCTTTTTGCTCAAATTTTATTATGTACGTAGGACCTTTTTGTCAAGAATATTTTTATGGTTAACTAGATGTCAAATTATTATGGATTGTTTAAAAATAGGAAATGTTATCTATCTATCTAGCATAATTTAAAAAAATCTTACAATGTTGTACCTTATGAATTTTGTCACAATATTTTACACCAACACAGTTGCCAACAAGACCACCCCCTCCCCTAGCTACGGGCCTGGGCTGGAATATGTGTGTTTACCTAGCGGCTAAGACGCCATTATACCTACAGCTCTTCAGCTTTCATGTTTTTTTCTGCTGATGGTTTTGACATATAGCTATTCTTGAATCTTGTCTGGAACTTGTTGTAAAAACATACAGAAAAGATTTAAGCGCTTTACCAGGCAATTGTATAAAATATGTTCTTAAAGAAAAGAAATTCTGTAAAACAACGAAATTAGCAATCAATCAACAAAATATTTCAAGTTCTGCTAATACTGTGCGTGATCATGACGTTGTTTTAAAAACAATGAAAATATGTGTATTTTTGTATATTATCGTTTGCCCCTTTTAATACAACATTCTGTAAGTTATCATACATCACTAAGTTCACAATTTCCGGAGTTAGCAGGCACACCTTTGAGAGGGCTTTTCGGTGATTAAAAGTCACGTACTACCATTGTTTAGCCCTTCTTTGTTTATAGTAAAATGGCTATGTTTCAAGCTAAAAATAGATCATTTCGAGTGATTTAACAGTGTGAACACTATATATATTCGGAAAGTTCACACCAATAGCAATCATGAAAAAAAATGTTTTTCCGCAAGTGCACACTCGTATGTCTCTACACCAAAAATATTTCGAAAATTGTGACAAAATGGCAACCATCACAAACATTTGGCCATATGCAACAGACACAGCGTAAAAAATAATTTACAAACATTTTCGCAATCTCAACAGCATTTATTAAGAAACATGCAAATTTTTTTACTTAGAGTGTTTATCCTAGTGCGTAGACTGGTTTTCTAATACTAGTATATTACATAATTATAGCGTTTCCAAGAATATAATCGATTCCTTGCATCTTCTCATGATTTGCCATCAATAGCTTCAAGTAGTCTGGCACATGGAACACGATATACAAATATAATAAGAAAAAGGAAAGGATGCATAGCTTGCATGGGAAAAAAGCAGTCTCGGTTTTATCGAAGCTATTCATCAATGTTAATGAAAGATGTCACACAACTGACGCCCCGTAGCGCATGAGCGGTACTCTTGTTTTCAAATGTAAACAACACACAATCCGTGATACTAAAAGACCTACTGGTATATTTTCACCGTAAAACAACAAATATTCTTATATTGAAAATGTATTGTTTACAGATTAAAATACACAATAACGTTATGCACATATTGTATTTTTATTATTTTATTTCTTTTTAACAGTCATTCATAACTTAAAATTATTAAAAAAATAAATGAAGTCATTTATAATTATTTTGATTTTAGCGAAGAATTAAACATCACAGTGCACACGTAGTTTTTAAAAGTACCAGTAGATCTTTCTGTATGTGCATATTAAAGATCTTTATTGATTTATATTCTCTAATGAACGTACGTATAGTTTTGTTTGAGTTTTATTTATTTTAAAGATGCTAGGTCTGTATCTTGATACCCTAATAATCGGTCACAACATTAATCAAATGTAATTCCGTCCGTTTTGCAATATTTTAGTAATTGATAACGTGTTGAAAATCCCGCGTGTATTTTACCTGATTGTTTGAAATTGATAAAATAACGTATTTTATGGATGTATCTATTGACCAGAATTGTTTACATCTCACGTTTTAACCACAACTATACGGTGATTCGCACTACGTTTAAAATTGGAAGCAGCCGAATATTATTATATATGTATGTAAAAATAATACCGTAAAACGACCTTTGGGTTTTTTATGTTTCAATGTATATATAACGTTTAAAAAGTGAAATCGCTTGACTACAATCGTTCAGTTGTCTCGATGGCCGAGTGTTAATAAATCAATAATAAATAAACTGCGGCGATAGAGGTCTCGCGTCAGACAAGGATTTAGTTGTTCAACTTTTGTTGTTTTGCGTTTTCTGCTCAACTGAGAACTTTTTAACAGATCTAAGATCGGTCTTCCGTCGTTCTGAGACTCTCGCTCAAGTTTATTTTGCATTTAATCGTAATATATAAACCAAAATGTATAACACACGCTCATTGTTCTTGTTTGTGATTTATAACCAGCACGTAACGCCAAATCTTTTTCAACATCTTGGCTATATAGAATTACAGGTATTGCCTTGGCTGGAGAAAGTCTACCTGGCAAAGCGTAGGAATGTGGTTGGCGAACCCGATACATTCTGTAGCCGTGCCAGAACAAGCAGCTATCCGTAATCAGAGGTTTCTTAAAGATGCTGTGTCTGTACTTGATAAAGCTATAATTGGCCACAAACTATACAGTTTGTTAAGTATGCTAAATAAAAAAGCATTACAAAAGTTAAAGGAATATTTAATGACAAATAATGTTTTTGGACCAAAAAGGTAAAACGCAACAAAAACAAAACAAAAAAGCATACTTTTAACCCTAGGCAGGGCCGGGAATCGAATCCGGGACCTTTGGCACCACAGTCCAATTAGTTACCCATAGGCCGCATCGCCAACTGAATCTATCGGTTGTACTCAAGCTATGTAACTGTTTCAACGTTAAGCATCAAAACATAAACAAACAAACCCAAATATGTGGGTTTAACTTTTGCAACAAAGTCGTGCTTCTGTAATATTTCAACAAACCTGTACATCATTACGTGCCCGTGGATAATAATAATACTTGGCATTTTATCACATTTACGGTAGTAGAATTCACTGCTTAATTAAGATTACAAAGTAAAATGTAAACTTTTTTGTCTCAATATATGGATACAGCACCTTTAAACAGATAGCGAAACATTAATGATAAGATTTGTAGTGTGATTGCCTATTACCATATGTGAAAGCACATTTTTATGCAGTGCAACGTTTACGATATTTATATTCTTACTTATGCAACATCAACAACTAAATCTTAGTATGGCTGTATACATGTAACTGTGAATAATGAAAGCGTTTCAGAATAAGAAAAACATAATCAATTCAATCACTGATTGCGACATAAAAATATGTTTGTAAATAAAGACTGTATACTTAAATGGGTGATGCTGACTCATGGTGCTTGCAGTTACAAACGCCAATTGACGAATTTAGTCTGGTAAATAAGAAACTTTAAAAATATCGAGAAAAAAGCCTGAAAAAAACAACAACGTGTGTTTCACATTATATTGTATGCTGTCATATGTTATACACAAGCTATATCTCACTAGAACACCCCTTTGACTTAAATTTCATTTGTCATAAGTGTATATGCATTTCTTGAGAACACGTGTTCTCGTGATATATTGCGTGTGTATTGTATTTAATTCGGTATTTGTTTGAATATTAATAAGTATGCGAAAAACCATTTATAGCAATGAAATAAAGGGTTTGTGACCACCTCTCATTATAGAGGTGTTTTTCAATGCTATTGTTAAGCCATATAATTATAGTAATGAGCATTTTGATGCATCGTCTACAGAATTGCGCCAGGACAGTAGCAATGCAAACACCGACTCGCTCATGCATATGTCCATAACACAATGAACAAAAATATAATATAGCAAGAAACACACAATAAACCATCTGAAGGGCGTGTGATTCTTATAATTTAGAGAATAATAACTGGCTTATTACTGCAGGGCTATTATCGCCGAAATGCCCAGCTATGCCAGTTATTGAACTGTTTAATATATACACATGCTTATTTTACTTTTTGGGGTACTGACTATAATTTTTTCTTACTCAATCAACGTTTTAAAATCACAGTGTCAAAATTTAAATGTACTCACCTCGAGTAGGCTCGAATGGGCTTGATAGGATGCATATTTTGCAGACATATTGTTGTCAAAATGCTAAACAAAGAGTTTGAAAAACAATGTTTTCAATACACTTTGTAAACTTTCGTCTCCTCTATTCAAATATTAATTTTATTGACAGTGTCCGATTTCAAGAATCTGTCCGGATACTATTCATATTGAACAAGGTTACTCCATTCTTGAATATTTAACATATTGATTATTAAGAAACATAAGAAAAATAGAACTCATATACCAACATGATAATTTGACAATTAAGTTTGTTGTTTACTTAAGGAATAAATTTCGTGTTTGATAAGTTCACCGAGTGATGAACGTCATTAGGGCTGGTTAAAGTGTGTGGAGTCCGAAGGACTCCACGCGTGCTTTAACCAGCCCTAATGACGTTTATCACTCGGTGAACTTATCAAACACGAAATTGATTACTTATATTTACACCTCATTGTATCACTATTTTACTGAAATATATGTAAACTTCTTTGTTTTAATATTTTCAAAAATTAATGTACAATCTTTTCCCCTGTTTCTTTTCGCAGATGAACTGGTCCGCCGATTCACACAAAGCAAAATAATCATACTACGACAAATATTATAGTTCTAATTTTATATTTCGTAACAGTTTTATATCATATTGTAAACATGTCTAATATGCTAAATACAGTACAACATTCTAACACGATCAAAGATTTCTTAGTATAAACGAATAACAAATCAAACCGTTCTTAAATACTCAATAAAGCACAGTTGTGTGTAACCAAACTATTTACGCTCTTCCATTTTTCCCTCCAAAAATGTTAAAAATAAACAAAAACTTACCTTTCAATATTAAATAGCGAAATACAAGTCCAATATTTGACATTGCATAGAATGGACAGTGGTGGATGTTGTGCGCATGGTTATATTTTAAAAACATGTTTAAGAATACAACCATGCTAGGACAATCTTTTTTCGCCGATATGGTTCAATGACTCACTAAATGAGGTCCCATCGATTTAAAATGAGTAAAAATCTATTGCATTATGTTCTGTTGACGCTACAATTACGTTTAAACTGTATTCAACAATTCATCTCCACTTACATTATGACTTCTTATTACTTATGGCCAATATAGCACCGTATTTTCCTTTTACAATGTCTGAGGAACGTCTTGAGAATCTGTCAAAACAACTGCATCATGTTTACTTCCGGTAGAAGTAGAATGACGTCACAGTGCGACACATACCATAAAACTTGTTTGTTTTGCGACGGTTGTGCCCCTTTTTGAACGGTAAAAAACTTTTAAGTAAGCGTATTTTGATTATTTGCACCTAAACCGCCCAACAACTAGTAATCAATGAAAGTAAACGTCTGTATTGAGAAATACAAAATTAGTTTGGGGAGGCTATAAGAACAGCCTTGCAGCTTGTAGAAGCTATCTTAAAATAGCTACATTCTAAAAATAGCGGGGAAATCCTGACGTCATTAGTGTTTTCCGTACCTTTGCGCAGTGATAAGGCTAACGGTGTTCATCAAGGAATGCAGGCGCGTAGCTGCCTATACGCGAGTACGCAGCTGAATCCACATTATTTTGACAAAGACATTTTTAAGTAAACAAAATGTGGTTTGAAATTCAGTCGCGTTCGCCAGATCTGATAATTACCACACTGAATACTTTATAAATCATATAGCCTAAATCGTACCTCATACCGTAGTATTTTTTCATCTCCTTTTTAATGCTAAAATAAATGGATTTTCGTTGGCCAAGAAAGCTCTCCGGAGGCCCCAAAAAGCACCAAATTGCACCATTTATTTCAAAATGTTCAGGGGGGCATGCTCCCTGACCCCCATGATTATTTTGAATCCACATTCTTTAAAGGCTAGCAACGCGCCTGAAGGAATGAACTTCAGTCGTCCGGTAAAGAATATTGAAGCAATAGAAATAGAGGTATTAATATTTAGTTTTTAAGATACGTTTTATGTGAAATTCAGAGTTTGTCTGTTTTCGAACTTACACCGATTTGTTTTTGTTTACAAAGTTTAAATGATGACGTCATATATGACAGTTTAAATTCAAAATTCCGTACTTTTCCGTGCTGTTTAAGAAACATATGTTTCTTTGTCCAGGATTTGTACTGCATATTTATATTTGTAATAAATCTACATGTTATTTTGCAAGAGAGTACAGCGTACCTCCGCAATATCAGAGCGCTCGGCCATCTTTTTCGTGCAATGACGTCATTTTGCACGTGCGCGTCTTCCCAGGGCTATTATCGCTGATAATCGCCCCGGGGCAAAAACGTGATAATACTTTCCGGAGGGCAATAATGAGCCCAGAAACAGTACAAATATGTTACTATTTATAGTAACCATTATCATACTGCCAGGGCTTTTATCGCCGAAATGCCCCGCTATGCCAGTTATTGAACTGTTTAATACACATGTTTATTTTACTTTTTTGGGATACGTTTTCTGTACCCGAACTTACACCGATTTGTTTTTGTTTACAAAGTTTAAATGATGACGTCATGTATGACAGTTTAAATTAAAAAATTCCGTACTTCCCCGTGCTGTTTACGAAACACATGTTCCTTTGTCCAGGATATGTACTGCCTATTTATATTTGTAATAAATCTACATGTTATTTTTCAAGAGAGAACAGCAAAACCTCCACACTATCAGAGCGCTCGGCCATCTTTTTCGTGCAATGACGTCATTTTGCACGTGCGCATCTTCCCAGGGCTATTATCGCTGATAATCTCCCCTGGGCAAAAACGTGATAATACTTTCCGGAGGGCAATAATGAGCCCAGAAACAGTACAAAAATGTTACTATTGATAGTAACATGTGTATTAATTGATAATAATAATATTAATGCTACTGAAATCGGTTTTTATCGTATGTTTATTCTGTCCACAAGGCAAGGGTCATGAATATTGAGTTAGGTGTAAATGTAAACGCACACACATGCCCTCTTACAATAAAATGAATTATATAGCAGCATATTATGTAATGATTTAATTCCGATAATAACTTATCGTGTTGCTTGTTATATGTATTCCGCTGTTAACAGGACGTAACGTAAATATGAGCCAGCTAAGCCTCTGGTCTACGCTCACTACATGAACACTTTCGAACTGTATAAACTTTCAAAACTGTATAAACTCGAGGCATCAACAATATAATAGGCACCAAAATTCATCGAGATTTATATAGTCAGTATTTAATTTGTTCATAAGTTGTGGTTGTTGTTTTTTTTTCTCTCAATAAAACTGTGTTTACCCAAGCTAACGATTTCACGCAAAACATTATGGTGTCAACAGGCCGACACATCAGTTATCTTGTATTCAAATGTTCAACACTTTGTACACGTTCTACTAACTTTGCATTACTAAGGATTTTCCACGAACCTTTTCTCTAAAACACACATCTAATGTAAAAACACTATCAATAGACTAGGCAATCGTAATGGGGTGATTGTTATAGCTTCATATTTAATAAATACCATGCATATCGTACAACATATTTTGATAGAACGTTTACGTAACATCACTGAAAAAATGCATCTTTACTCTCATGCAAGCATGTTTCGTATTTTGCAAGATATTGTGCCCGGTTTTTAACAAGACTGTTACTGTTATGTAGATCTAGGTTATTGCGCAGGAATAAAGTAGTCTGCAGGAGCTGGCACACGAGTTGCGTGTTTGTCTCACGTACGCCACGTACATGTTACCTGTTTACCTGGTAACAGAGCCGTTTAGCTCCCGGGCAGGCATTCTAACTGGCGGCGCTCATCATAACAGACGTTCGAAGTCAACGTGTGCTTTGCCTAAGTTTTATGTTAAATACTTACAGTATAGGACTGTACCAAATTATATGCAACGATGTTACTGCGATATATTGGTGTAGTTTTAATTTTTGTTTTGTGTGTTCAAGTCATCCGATGCAATCCGTCGTTAAGTCGTGTCCTGGAGCGTCTAGATGTGCTTGAAGGAGAACGGTCTTCATTGGGAGATAGACTTTCTATCGTGGAAAATAAACTGTCCAGAGAGCAGAGACACCGCAGAGAGGATGTGGAGTCGTTGAACAAACAACTGGTGTCACTACGACAAACGTGTGGCTGCGACACGAGTCAATCTGTAACGCCAGGTCAGGTATTGGCCAAAACACAAACCGTTGAAGGAAAATCACTTGCCAATGGTGAACAGTTGATGATGGCGAACCTTAGAGTGGCATTCAAAGAAGAAAAACGGGAGAACACCAGAATAAGAAGCGAACTAACACAAAAATACGGCATGTTAGAAGGTGATGTTAGGCAGGCATTGGTGAATGTTACAAAGAATATTATGAACACACAGCAAGATCTGGTGGAGAAACACAGAGATTTAGTGCAAAACGTTACTCGCGTACTCGATGTCATGAACAGCACCGTGTCATCACATATCCGGGAGAGCGTAAGGTCAATAGGGCAATTTAAGGAAGAAATGGATAACAAAGTCGTGCATGAGGTGAGCAATGTCAAAAGGAGCATAGAAGACACTGAACGCCGGCTGATGGACACACAGTCTCATGCCGTGGAAAATGTAAAAGTGTTGATTAAAAATACTGAACAAACAACTAACCAGACATTGTCAAGGCTAAAGCGTTCAATTGAAACATGTCAACAACAGGTAAATCAAAAATCAAAATCGATCGTTGCTTTGGAAAAGACTCTGTTACATTTTAAGAAATTAACAGGTGTACAAGATTGTCCTCGATCAGAATATGCTTCAGGCGTATATTTTCTAAAATCAACTTCACCCATACTGGATAAGGCACCGGTGTACTGCGACACGAAAACAGACGGTGGAGGCTGGCTCGTGTTCCAGAGACGACAAGGCGGTACCGTAGACTTTTTTCGTAATTGGATGGCATATAAGCAAGGTTTCGGGAATCTGACTACAGAATTTTGGTGGGGATTGGAAAAGCTCCATGCTGCCACACGTGACAAACCGCGTGAGCTACGTGTTGAGCTTGAAGCTTTTTCGGGGTACACGGCCTATGCACACTATACGTCATTCAGCATCGCATCAGAGAGCGACAAGTACGCGCTATCAGTGAGTGGCTACAGTGGCACTGCTGGGGATTCGTTAGCCTTTCATAACGGTAAACCGTTCTCCACGAAGGATCGCGATCACGATACGTGGAGTGGTGGCAATTGTGCCGTACAGTACACCGGTGCCTGGTGGTTTGATGCTTGCCGCTCTTCTCATCTGAACGGGAAGTACCAGTCAGCTGGTGAATCATTTCCCTGGAGTGAAGGACCAGTATGGCGGCGTTTCAACGGCTATTGGGCAGTGAAGTTCGCCGAGATGAAGCTCCGATAACAAACACGCTGTAAATTAAAGCGTTACATAGAACACCAGACAATTAACTATTTTAATGAAATATGTGTGTGTTGTTATAAATTGTGTATGAATGAAAATGTAGTAAAATAGAAATGAAATGAACAACATTACGCATAAAATGGTAACAAATTATAGTTGACCGATTACAAGTTAATATTATTCATAAAGTTACAATATTACGTTGTAATATCATTTGCAAATACACATTTAAAATGATATCAAATGTAAAATGATGAACAATAGTATTCCCATTTTATATAAAACAGTATTGTATGATGATTATTATTCAGTGTTGTGGTTGTTTGTTTATTCTCAAATCATAATAAAACGCATTACTAGTTATTAGGTCTTAAAAAATATTAAACTTTATTTATCATT
>Ga0224511_10005326_pt1 | contig 10054 bp, 3 predicted proteins | sample SF_May12_sed_USG_2_FD_169988 | JGI IMG/M metagenome (GOLD analysis project Ga0224511, IMG submission 169988) | Sediment microbial communities from San Francisco Bay, California, United States - SF_May12_sed_USGS_8_1 | ecosystem: Environmental > Aquatic > Marine > Sediment | place: USA... | reverse complement strand
GGTATAAATGCGTCTCATTGATGATACGATGCTATGTTTATACCTAAGTCAGCATATGTCAATGATGTCCTTATAAATTGCAGTATGTTATATGAACGAAACGTTTATTTTGACTTAAGCATAACAAGCTCATCGTCATAAACAAGAAACAACAGCATAGCATGACATTAAATGTGACCAGTGAACAGTGAGTAAAAGGACAATGACATGTTAATATGGCATATTACATAATATTTTTCAGTTATGAACATTTGTAAATATTAAACATGTACAATTACAATAGAGTGTCTCGTAATTTGAAGATTTATCACAAAACAATGCAATATTTTTAAACATCGATATATTTTCATTTTGCATAAGGGTAATATATTTAAACATATTTGTATCGGTGTAAAAATATTTAGGATTATATTGTGTGCTAAAAGTTGTATATAGGGGGCATGTGAGTAAAAAGTGAAATTATTCGTCTATATCATTATCATTGCAGAGCGTACATTTGCGTTCATTTTTGGGGATAATATTATGTCTTCCAACTTCAATATTTAATTGATGGGATGACAACACATACTAGCATTGCAAAGATATGGCAACATTTCATGACCACTTAGTGTGTGTTTCCTGAAACCAAACAGAAAAATGCAAGAACAACACAACACAGCAACAATACAAATACGTGTCAGATCCGGTAATTCAAACCGGAACCTCTGGCACTGCAGTATGGTGTGTTACGTTTCGGCCACCATGTCAACTGAATATATCGATTGTAGTCAAGCTATTTAACTGTTTTAACGGAAAACATCGAAACATTTACAAAGGAAACCCGTTTCAACATTTCAACAACGAGTATTTAGTGTTTTAACATTCATGAATATTTACATCTTGCAGTTTCTCATATTACCGGGTGGGATTCACTGCTTAATCGCGGTTAAAAAGAAATGTTAACAAGTCTTGTTAAAAGTCACAGATAAGCTATTTGAAAATAAACCAAAGCCTGGCCAAACGATCTTGAGTAAACATTGGTCACGTTTGACCTCTAAGTCTGACCGCATTTATATTATTGCATAAAAACGGTTCTTGCATGTGCAATGATTCATTTATGTCAACAATTGTGTGTGTCAATAGATTATAAAATCCATCCAGTCATGAGGAAGTAAGAGACCGGACAGACATAATTTTGACCATATTTGACATCATTTTTACCAAAGACCACACCTCTTTAGGTATAAACGTGGATTTTCTATGCAACAGTCAGTCTTATTAATGTTAACATGTTTGCCATCTTTGTTTTATAAATCAATCCATTGATGGTTATATTATGGACGCACGGCACGAAAACACACTGAACAAAAAAGTGCAAGCTATATCGAGCTTTCTGCAAGCGGGTTTGACAAAATGCTTCGTTACATTCTATTGTTTTACTGAAGCAGTGGATTTTATTTGTAAACTATTTATACCGTTTATTTTATTACTAGTGTGATTGTTCACATGGTTTACATATACATACATATACATGTAGAAGTGGTTTCATAAATGACAAATAAAGTCGTAGCATTGATCGTTACCCAGCAGCTGCTTACTACAAAACAAAATGATTATAATTGTATGGTCATCACACTATCAGAATATATTTGTTCTCTTTTAACTCCAGTTCTTGATTAAAAAAGCTTTATTTTTACTTTCCTATTATTGTGCTTATGTTGTAAGTGACTGGTAGAGAGGGTTATTGCATTTCTTTTGCGTTCTCCAATACATATTGACTAATGATATGCTCACAAATCATCTACGGGCATCATACAGCGTCTATTTCAAAATCGTACGATTCTACGGCGCCCGGCCGGCGGCAGGAAGAATCGTACGATTTTTTATCATTTATTTAGACATCGTACGGTGCCCGGTGAAGTTAAAACACTACTTAAAATTTAAGATTCAACGGTGCCCGTACAGCGTATGGTAGTGTCATTGAGGGTAAAATGACATCGGCCGGGCACTGTACGATGTCTAAATAAATGATAAAAAATCGTACGATTCTTCCTGCGTTTTCACACATCGGACCGGGACCGTATTAAACTTTATATCGTATGATTCTTACTATGCCCGTTCGGGCACCGTACGGTGTCTGATAAGCGCCATTTACTTTCAAAAATCTCGTAATAAACCGGCCGGTGCCCGAACGGGCACCGGCAGATGTTTTATGAGTCTAACTGCCACCGGTGAGAAGCGACGTGTTTTTGCAATAGTACATATTGCATTTACGTAGATATTTCACTTGTAAAGACTAAATTTATAAATACATTAATTTATATTTCGCTTGATGATTAACATGCAACGAACAAGTGCTATTCAATTATTTGCAATCTTGAGCAAGTGTAGTTTTTATCACCATCAATATCAGAGTCAGCCTCAATCTTTCTTATTTTAACAACCCGTTTCTTTGGAGGAACGATGGCGAATTTTAATACAAATGTATTCATTATTGCAAATGGAAATTCGTGTAAAATCGTAATGTCCGGCCGGGCATCTGCGATTGTTTTCATATACAGACGCCGGCCGCGATAAACTCGCAATGAAAGTCAGTGACCATACTGAGATATTTCTTGGTTAAACCATATAAATAAATACAAACTTTAAAAACAAACTACAAAAACATACCAAACAAAAGTTTATTCGCAATAGCTGTATGTGTAACGTGTTGTTGTTTTTTTTACAAAAAAAGTAAAAACACAACAACAAAAAACAAACAAACAAAAAATCAAACATAAAAACACTTGCCGGAGCCGGGGGTTGAATACGGGACCTCACGCACCAAAAGCGGATGCGTTACTTCTGCACTACCGAGTCAACTGAGAGAAACGATTGTAGTCAAGCTATTTAACTGTTGTCACGCAATGGGTCGAAACGAAAATAAACAAAACCGAATTTGCGGGCCACACATTGTCACTAAATTGTTTTCTGTATTATTTTACATGTATGGATATCTACATTAGGTAATTCCTCATATTAACGGGAGTGGGTTTCACTACTTAAATATGGTTAAAATGTAAAATGTAAACAATTCTGACCTAAAAGATACAGGCAAAGCATCTTTAAACATTTACATATGATTGTAATTGCGTACGTTTTCGGCTGTATTTGCGTAGAAATACAAAACCCTCCTGGTTTTGCAATACTTAAATGAGTATTACTGCCTGTAAAATAATGTGTAACAAACAATTATTTAATCTATTCTTTGACATTGTAACTTTGCCGTTTAGGATAATGCAGTTCTAAACGTTCTATGACCAATATTCACCGTTTACAGTACAAACTTTATTTATCCTATCATAAGTGTATAACCACATCAGCTGACAAAACATTATCACATGGAATGTGACGATGTCGGTGATCGTCAATAACAGATAAAATGAAATGTTGAGTAGTCATCAAAAGGATAATAGTACATTTCTTTGAAACTAAATCCCCATTTAAGAAGTGTTTTAAAGCATTATCAGGACATCGACATTTTTTGTATATGAAAGTTACGTCAACCGCACCTACATGTAAACTCTTATAAATATTTCATTTCAGATATTCGTGTTTTGTGTACAACGATTTGAGAATTAAAGGAAGAAAAAAGACATATTGATAATTGACCTGTAACAATACTTTGTTTTCAAATATAAATTGAAGAGATGTTCAAATAAATAATGTTGTAAACAATGTATGCATGTCAAGTTTAAGGGCACCATGACGAAATGGCCCGTACAAAACTAAACACACAGACTAGCAGAAAAACCCGCAGACCACCAAGACGGAACAAACATTCAGAACTATGTTTGTGTGTTTAAACCTTAAACCTAACCTATATCATCATTTTAAATCTTGTTAGACAAATAATACAATATTAATTCACAAATGTATGTCAATTATTGACATATATACATTTATATTATTAAAAAGAAACGCGAGATCTTCAAATCGTATGTGAATGTTTGTATCATTTCAGTTTGGTTGACTTTCATATGTAATTATTTTAAAAGGATACGTGTGTAAATAAAGCAATTGATATCATCATTTTTGTTTTAACATTTTATTGTCTTTAAATACAGAACATGCATGATTTATTGTCGACATTTGCTCATGTTATTATTGTAAATTGGGTGTAAAAGTATTATTAAACAGATGAAAGGGAAAGCCATCATGAAGCATAGCCTGCACGAGAAAACAGCAGCATCGGTTTTATTTAAGCTGTTCATCAGTAGTAAGTAATGATGCCAGACCACTGACGCACCCTAGCGCATGAGCGGAACTCCATTTTCAAATGTAAACAACATACATGTACACTCCACAAATATTACTACACAATGATGTAGTACGGGGCGACCTTTTATGCATATGTAATGAAAGATCCATGAAAAAAAATCCATGAGCCATCAAAACGTAATTTACTGCTACAAAGACGTATATTGCATTATTGTATGACACGTAAACAATTACGCCACGTCAAAGGCAAACATGGCGAGTCACCCTTATGCTTATGTACACAGTGTTGCTGTGTGGTGTTTTTTTTTGCGTAGGCAAATGCGATATAAAACTGCATGGGGTCTAAACGTTTACATGAAGTCGGTTTTATTTTTACAATTAACTTAAGATTAAATTTTATTAAGTTGTGTTGATTCATTTTTATTTAGAATTTACAATTACCTATTGCATGAATCCCATTCAACTATTTTTGGCAATATTTTGGAGAATTTCTTATAAATAAATAAACACACTTTAACCAGCTCTAATGACGTTCATCACTCGGTGAACTTATCAAACACAAACTTTATTCCTTAAATGTTTAACACGAGTATCAGATTAAGTACATCATGACCCACTTACATACACACAATAAAGTATTTTCTTTAAACGGAATTAGCAGTTAGTTTAATAACTTCAATTTAAGGATTTTACGATATCCTTTCTTTTTAAAGCAAGCCGTTTACACATTTACGATGCAAAACGTGTTATGGAAATTGTGCCGCAGTGATATTCATAAAATACCTTAGATAAACCGTATTGTTAAAGACACACTCAATTGTCCTTTTCGATTTTTGCAACCATAAGTATTCAACCTTTCTAATCCAAAGTCTTACCGTGAATTGCCTACATTAAACCGAGGTTCTCCGTTAAATGATTATATATCTGCGGTCTACGCACACATACTCTTACAGATGAAAGCCATTGTGTATTAAGTTACGTCTGCAACTCTATCGTTCTATATATTAGCATTATCGTCTCGTGTAAACAATAAATTTATTATATAGTGATATACTACTTTATATACATAGTGGTTGCAAATGTTTTTCTTTCCGTCCGATTCATAACAATCGTTTGTTAACGTTCAAATGGTTTGATTAATTTTGTTTGAGAGGGCACGCTTATCTTCCAAACAAATAATATTAAATAGTAAGAAGAGTTTCTGCGCATAGTAAAGAAATATTACTACGAGGTTAAATTATGGGCGCATGTATCATTTAAATAGATGTTGTTTTTAGGGTGTAGTGAAATAAAACAATATATTGTCGAAGAAGAAAACAATGTCAGGTCGAATATAAGGGTCACACGTTTCAGGTCTTGTTATATATTCATACATGTACTGAGTACATAATTTACTTTAAAACATGTCGCAAACTACGCGAGTCATTTAATGGTCCCGTTACAGCCCAAAATGAATGCAATAACAGTAATATAGTGTTGTCCTGTTAAACAATACAATTTAATAAAACAAAACATGTTCAAGTCACAATTGATAAATGGAAGAGATGTTCAAAGAAAACATATAGTAAACAATGTGGAAAAGTCAAGTTTATGGGCACCATGACAAAATGGCCCGTACAAAAATACACAGAACATCACAAAACACGGAGTATACAAAGACGTAACAGACATTAAGAAATAACTATTTTTAGTGTTTTTCGGATTTTTCTGTTTTGTTTTTATTTTCTATTTTCAATTACTTAAAGGACTTCTCCAAGCAATGTTGAATTACCGCCTTGGTACGGTCAGTGAAAAACATTGGGGGTTTAAACCAGTTTTCCGCTGCAGCAAACCTCACACTTTCTCAACATTTTCTACATAAAACCCACTGGTATCTAATCAAAAGTATTTTTGTGGAAATATTTGCAAATCCCTGCTCGATATTTCGTCGTCAACCTCATAAGGTTGTTGTTCTTGTTTTAAGAAACTTGAATATAAAGTTTCGAACGTTGACACCACATTTTATCATTTTTAATGAAATGTGGGGGAAATATTCATTAGTTATGTTGACTTTTGTTCATTTGTATTCTATTCATATCCAGAGTTTTAATTTTCGATATTTAGAATTAAAAGGTCTTTTGGTTAATTCGCAATATAAACCACCAATATACTTTTTTAATTAAAAAGGAGAATGTCTGATAATGTCATTTAAATGCAAGAACACAGTCTCAGAATATAAAACATAGTATATACATTGCACGAAGTTGGACTAATATGAAACAAAATGCGTGTTGGTCGCGTTATTTGATTCTAAAATAGTATTTTAATCACAGTACACTATTTATTTCGTCATGTTTATGTGTGTTTATCCGCACAATCAATGTATATACATAACACATTATGAATAAGCGGAGAACATTTAAAAGAAATGTCGCAACGTTTAGTGTACTTTTATTATTTTGATTGATTCTACAAAATGCTTCTGTAATATGTTTGTTGTTTATTATTTATATTTATTATTTGATGTTAAATACCCACATTTAACTTCATTTGATCGATTGCCTTCAAACTTTACGCGTGTTCGTTTGTATAGGCTTTTGACGAAATATGACATTATTATGTACTATATTTGTTTGAGCAAGTATAATGCAGGAATTTTACATCAAACTATATTTCTATGATGATGAATGAAGATAATTGTGTTTTGAATTTACTACTAGAATATAAATTAAAGAGATGTTGTACTAAAGAATGTTGTAAACAATGTAGATATGTCAAGTTCAAGAACACCATGACAAAATGGCCCGTACAAAAACTTACACACAGAACGACACAAAAACACGTACAACATTATGTCGCAACAGGCATTTAGAACAACTATATTTTTTGTGTTTTTGGATTTTTTTATTTTATGTTTTAATCTCTCCAACCAGGCAACTTAGAAGTTGAACAAACCGATAGGAAAGTAAAAAGATGTATAATTAAACAGAAATGGGTGAAAAGAGTGAATTCTAAGCACAAACGTCTTCTGCCTGTGAAAATCATCACAGGTCTGTGGCAGAATGGCCAATGTTAGAAAAACATAAATGGTAAAGTTATTATTTAAACCATAGCATCATTCTCTTCCTTCTTGACTAGGTTTTGAGAAGGAAATTCATTATACAGTAAAATAGTAACAGTCATGCAACTCTAGACAAAAAAAAACATATACAAAGAATAAAACTAATTAATGACTGCTTACGCTGTTTTCCAAAACCCAACTGAATGGTCTTTTCAAAAATGGAAGGAAGAAGTGAATTGAAAAATTGAAAAAATGTCAAATGTAGAACTCATAGATAAAAATCAAGTTATATATTCAAATGTCGATATATATTTGTGGAAATATAACCACAATCACAATGTTCTCAAAGTTAACATTTCTTCAATCAAACATTACGTTTGTGAATATTTGACCTTTAATGTGTGCAGCATTTTTTAAAACATATTAAAAAACGAAAGAGCATATAGTTATCATAAAAACATACTTAACTATCAACTCGATTCGAATAATGTACTTTGCAAAAACATTGTTTTTTCCACATGTATCTTCGTTTTAAAGTACACTTAAAGTACACTTTGTGAGGCGGTAGTTACCCTTTATGATTTTTCTTCAAAACAATATGAGGGAAATGTGAGACACACGCTATTAATTGTTTTTCTTTTGTTTTTGCTTTTCTAATTCTTAGAAGTTGGGAGAGATATGATAGGTACTTAATAAAAATAATTTCGACAGTAAAAAAACGGAATGTATACACAATGCCGGGCGTTTTGTCGTGTATGTTTATTTCTTACTATGTATGAATGAATTAAAAATAAATTAAAGTGATGTTTAAAGAAAGAATTTTGTTACACCAACACTAATATAAATATGGCTTGAGATCTTCAGCTTAAATATGTTCAGACAAAGTTTACTTTAAGGTACAGAGACGCGAAATAGCACACACATACAATTGTTCTTGCCTTTAAATGCACAAGAAGCATGTGCTCTTTTTCATTTGTTTGTGAATGTACAATTCGTGTATGTGAATAAGTTTGCTTTATGTCACAGAAGTCCCGCTTTCCATTTGCTGATATTAATTTAAGTTAAAACCTAAAAAATAAAAATAAAATGTGTTCATTTCTGTGTTTCAACAAATTTTAAAACTACTTTCAACATTTAAATTAGTATTGGTGTCTGTCTGAACACAACAATACATAACCGTTATACCACTGCTTCATAATCTACAATTTTAAATATTTTTTCATTGAAATAAGCAATATAAAAAGTTAAACAAGAGGGCCCAAAGGGCCCTAGGTCGCTCACCTGAGGAAAAGGTCAAGGGTCAAGGGCCATTTACAGAGGACCACTAATGTTGTCCACCATAATATTGGTAAAGGACTTCTAGATGATGCTATATACCAAATTTGAAAGCTCTGGGCCTTGTAGTTTCAGACAATTGCATTTTGAAAACCTACTTTTTGACCCTGTGACCTACTTATGCTACCAATCAGAGCCATTTGAACAATTGTGGTAGGGGACCACCCAGGGACCACAGTCTGGACGTTTTCCCAACGAGCCAGCTGAGCAATTTCAGTTGCTGGCCTCCCAGCCTGCACTGAAGTAGTCGTAAAAGTTTTGCGACATGAATGAATGAACTTTCAACCCTCTAATTTACCTTCTTCGCCCAACACATTCATCATTTTCCCTAGTTTATCTTTTCCCACAGGTGTCTTGCTAAACCAAACCCCACGCACAGGGTTTTAATGTCCTGAAGATTAAACGGTGAATCAGCATGTAGCTCCTTACTGGGGAGATGGTCCCTGTAGGATATAAATATCTTCACCGGACATGACATGGTCATCTGGCCTCGCGAAGGCTTTCTATTTTCAAAAGAATTTGCTCTGTATGTGGGTAGATCTCCAACTTGAAGTGGGTGGGAATTTCTATGAGCTAACACCTGTCTCGCTTCTTCTTCCGCTTGGTTTCTTATGTAAGCAGATGATCTGATCATCATCACAAGAAGCCGTTCACCATCCATCGTAATGCACAAAACAGTTTGACAACAGTTATTGATAAGTATTAAAAATAATGTTGGCTACAATTTTGTCCGTTTGTTTTTGTTGGTTTAACAACATTTGCTACATTAAATATTTCTAGGTGTAAATATTTCTAACAAACGTCATGACAGGATACATACAATTACAATTTCCGATAACATTTTGCTAGATATTCGTGGAGCCCCGCAGAGATGAAACAGTTTTGATGAAAATCTTCAATTTCAAAATGGCGACCGAAATGGATAGCTTATCCGAATCTCATATAAGGCCAACCTAATTCTCGCATCTGATTGGCTGAATCTTATATTGACTTTTTTTTCCATATTGGCCGGGTTTTTCTCATATTGGCCATGTTGTCGTTTAATATTTGTGGACAATTCGTCATACAGTCCGCGAAAAGTGATCAATTTCATGTACGATATTGATCAGTCAATTAATAATATATTATATATACTTAGGGCCCTATTCCACGTCTCCGGATCAGTATCAGTATCCGCATTGCGTATGCGTATAAAATATGGAACAAGTTAAATAACGTTGGGGCTATTCTTGTCGTCCGTATCAGTATCCGGATAAATTTCGTCCGTATACAGGTGCGTATAGAATCGCTCAGTGAGCGATTTTATCGGCATGCGGATAACATACGCACGACATTTAGTAAAATCAGCAGATAAAAATATATTAGCTGGACGTTTTTCTCCAATATTACCAAAATGTTTGTACATCCCTATATAATCAAAAATGTTCTTTATTATTTAAG
>Ga0224511_10005325_pt1 | contig 10055 bp, 7 predicted proteins | sample SF_May12_sed_USG_2_FD_169988 | JGI IMG/M metagenome (GOLD analysis project Ga0224511, IMG submission 169988) | Sediment microbial communities from San Francisco Bay, California, United States - SF_May12_sed_USGS_8_1 | ecosystem: Environmental > Aquatic > Marine > Sediment | place: USA... | reverse complement strand
CGTGATGGGGTGATGTTTCCCGCCTTCTACTTCTCTGGTGTGACTGCTGTGGCGTCGCCATCTGGCCCGTTGGCGGCGGCGTTCGGGGCGGCGTTGCTGTTGGGGATCTTGTCTATGGCCAATTCCCCGGCCACTGCTGTGGCGGTGATCACAGAGGGGAGGGCCAAGGGGCCGGTCTCCGAGATAGTAATGGGATCTACGGTCATTGTGGATGTTGTGGTGATATTGGTGTTCGGCATGCTGGCGCCGGTGGTGGGGCATTTTCTGGGAATGGCGGAGAGCGGCCAGGCTTCCGGTGTGTTGCGGCATATCGGTGGCGCTGTGGTGATCGGGCTGGTGGCTGGCGGGGTGATGATCCTGGTGCTGCGCCAGACGGAAAAGAACGCGGCGCTGTGGGTCTCCGGCATGGCCATGGCCTTGTCGGAGGTGTCGATCCATTTCCATGTGAGCGCAATGCTGGCGGCGATTGTGGCCGGATTCATGGTGGAGAACTATTCCAAAAGCGGCGAGAAGCTGATCAAGGCGATCGAGTATTCGTCTGCCCCCGTCTACGTTATCTTCTTTTCCCTGGCGGGGCAGGGGCTGGACCTCTCCGCCCTGGCGGCGAACCTGCCGCTGGCCGTGGCGCTGGTGCTCACCCGCATGGTGGGAGTGTGGCTGGGGGTGAACACCGGGCTGAAGATGGCGGGGGAGCCGGTGGAGATGCGCAAGAACGCCTGGCAGGGTTTTATCGGCCAGGCTGGGATAAATATAGGCTTTGCGGTGCTGGCACAACAATTGTTCGGCCCGGTGGGTGGGGTGGTGGCCACTATCGCCATATCCGCCGTGGCGGTGAACCAGATAGCCGGACCCATTATGATGCGCCGGGCGCTGGTGGCCGCAGGGGAGATATCCGATGGAGAGACGACTGAGAAGACAGAGAAGGTGGAACCCGCCCAAAAGAGCTAAGCGATGTTTATGCTTCCGCAGGGCTCATGTATGTACAGGTTGGGGTTGTCCCGGATATCTCCTTGTTATCATTAGTGAGCGAGAGTTTGTGATTGTTAACGGCGCCGGTGAGGGGTATAATCACCCGGTTAAGTTAACTTATCACATTCCCACGAGATTGGGCGTGGAAAGCATAGCATCATCTAATCCACAGGAGGAATTATGTCCCAGGAATCTTTGAAAGAAGCTTTACTTGCCACCATCGGGGCCATCAAGGAGAAGCTGGAAGCGGGAAAGGCTGTTTTCCGCAGCTAGACAAAATGGATCAGTGATACAAAGTGCGAGGCGAACATCCGGGATTTTGACACAATGACCATTGATGAGCCGCCGGAGCTGGGGGGAGGGAACGCCGGACCGAACCCGGTGGAGCTTTTGCTGGCGGCATTAGGTACCTGTCAGGAGATAATGTATGCGGCCTACGCCTCTGTCATGGGGGTGGAGCTTACTTCTTTGAAGGTGGATGTGAAAGGTTATCTGGACTTGCAGGGTCTTTTCGGTATGGATGAGAATATCCCATCCGGCTACAGCAAGATTCAGTATGTCACCCATATCGAAAGCCCGGCGGACGAGGCGACGATCCAGCAGTTGATCCAGACGGTGGAAAGCCACTGCCCGGTTCTGGATATGCTGGTGCGCGCCATAGAGGTTAACGGCGAAGTGAAACATAACGGGAAAACTATAAGCTGATCAGAGCTGACTCTCCATCAATTCGGCGGTCCGGGGTATAAACCGGCCGCCTTTTTATTGCCATGCGGCAGTCGTCGCCTACTCCCTCCGAAGTTCTGTCAGTAGCAGGACCATGTCGGCGTGACCGTTCTGCATCGCCAGCTGCATCGGGGATTTGCCGTGCAAACGGACGTTCTTGATATCCACACTTCGCTTTGATATCAGTTTCTTAAGCCACTCGGTCTGCCCCAGGGCGGCGTATCCGGCGAAGAGGAATTCAGGCGTTGGATTCATGGTGTTGTGATAGTTCTTATCGAAATCTCCGGCGCTGTCCCATATCCATACTTCCGGAAGGCTTTTGCATTCCATATCGCAGTTGGAAGAGGCTCCAACATATACAAGGCGGGTGTTATTGACAAGAACCTTTGCGATTTGTACGGAATATGTAAGGTCAAATCCAGGAGGGTGACTTTTTTTTGGAAGCCCCTGATAGAATATCCCATTTTTGGTCTTATAGATATCCTGGGCTTTGCGAAGGTAGGCTAGATCGCTTGTGACAGCACTGCAATGGGATATGCACGTGTAAGCAGAAAATTCATGTATGGTAGTAGCTACAAAGAACGTCGGTAGTGCGAATATTGGAATTATCAAGATATCACCAACTGTCCAATTCCTTTTCTTTGGTTCATGGCGCGTCTGGCAGGAGGGGCAAGTGGCTTGGTCGAAGCGTAGCGGAGAGCCGCAGCTTTCGCACGGACTCTGATTATCGAAACACAATCCGAAACGTCGGGATATCTTTCTGTGGGTAAGAAACACGGCTACTGCCGCAAGGAAGATTAAGGTGTATACATAAGGCTCCATCAAGGGTGAGTAAATCAACGCTATGAACACTACGATAAAGAAGCAGCCGACAAGCAACACTAAAGCCACTGCCAAGCTTATCAGTGATTTGGCTGTTGAATTTGTAATCCGCATAAATAATCTATTCCGTTGGAAGCATCTTAAGCTAGTGGAGCCAGGTAGGGAAGATTTGTCGTTTTTTGTCTCTCAGATTAAGGGCGCCGTGCCTTGATGATTATCGTTTCGCTCGCATAAAAAAAACCGCCCGGCCATTACAGCCGAGCGGTTGAAATCGAGTTCAGGTATCAGGCGCTACTTCTTGCCTTTGCCCCCTCCCAGCACACTGGGATCCACACCCAACTGCTTGCAAATCTCGCCCCAGCCCATTCCGGAAAGGCGCATATCAACGATAGATGTCATCGGGGCGCCGGAGACTTCCGTAAGCTTCTTGATCTTGGCTATCTCGCTGGCATTAAAACCAAGGTCGCTCAGTTCCTGGTCCGTGAGATTTGTGTTAACCGGAGCCGGATCGGTCGGCGCAGGAGCCGGGTCGGTTGGCGCAGGAGCCGGGTCGGTCGGCGCAGGAGCCGGGTCGGTTGGCGCAGGAGCTGGATCGGTCGGAGCAGGAGCCGGGTCGGTCGGAGCCGGAGCTGGCGCAGGAGCGTATTCGATCACCCATGTGGATGGATCCATGAAAGCGTTACCACTTATCGACAGGGTGTCTCCCGTCAACGCTAATGAATAGACAGCAAGTGGGATCAGAAAAGGATCGTAAAGTGTGACGGTATAGTTACCCTGCGGGATGTTGGTAAACTGGAACGCGCCCGAGTTCATGTCCACAGGTGAAGACTGGACCGCTACGCCCGAGGCGTCAACAATCTCCGCGTTGAACTGCATTACCAACGCCGAATCGACGATGGACGGTGTCCCTTTTGCGGATTCTCCCATGTTACCGGAGCCGCAGGCGGTAAGTACGGCGGCCGCAAATAACATCACGGCGACATTTACGCCCATTCTTTTCTCTTTGTTTATCAAGTTGTTCTGGCCTCTCATTTTTGACTTCCTTCCACAGCTTATGATATATGTTTCATCAATTTCCAAACATGGTCTGTTCAGTGCCAATCGCATTCAATACACTGTAAAGCAATTATGGCGCCAACTAAGCGATACTGTAAGTGTCTATGTAACAGGCATATAGAGATGCCAGTAAAATAGCAAAATCAAGAGCGTATCCATTAGTGCACTTGAGCGTCGGATAATGGTTACAGCTGGGCCGCCCGGATTTTAGCGGAAGGGCGCCGCTATGAAAAAGGGAACGGCTTATGGCTGAAAGCGCAAAGTAATTGTGGGTGGGGTAATTGATTGTGGCGCAAAAAAAAAGCCCGGCCATGACAGCCGGGCTGATTGTTGAGGTTTGATCAATATAGCTTGCCGCTATTTATTATTCCCATTGCCGTTACCATTGCCATTATTGCCGTTACCGGGATTTTTAGGTTTACCCTTGTCCTTGTCTTTTCTGCCAGCGTTTTTGGCCTCTCTGGTTTTCTTGGGATCCCATCCGTCCGGGTGTCCCATACCCAGGTGGCCTGGATGCAAGCCCAGTTCGTGGGCTATCTGTCCCCAGCCCATGCCGGAAAGACGCATCGCCTCCACATCGCTGCCGGAAATGCCTGCAAGATCGCCAATTTTAGTGGCTCTTTGCTGCTGGATGTCGTTCAACGAAGAGTCGCCGTCGTTTGAATCGAATTCAACTGTCCACGTCGCCTGGCTGTCGTTAAAGGAACCGTTGAGCGTCGCGTCGTCGCCTTCCAAGATGCTTACGGTAACTTCTGTAATGACATCCCCCGTATCCGGATCAATGAACCGCAGGGTGTAGTCCCCTTCCTCCACGTTGCCGAAAGAGAAGTTGCCGTCAGAGTCGACGTAGGTTTCGGCCACCACAGTGCCCTCTGCGTCCACTAGCTGCACCAGGACACCGGTCATCGGCTCACTACCGGAGACTAACCAGTTCGCTCGGGCAGCCGAGCCATCATTATAGATGGCGCTGCCGGAAACTTTGTTGCCACTGGCTCCGCTTCCGCAGGCTGGCAAAACCATCGCCACCAAAGCCAGCATGGCAAAGCTAAAGCCCGCCTTCCTAATGTAGTTGGTCATAGGTCCTGTTCTCATCTCTATCCTGCCTTTCTAAATAATCGACTACTATAAAATCTCTCAAACCCAGAGTTCACAAATATCTCTATGTAAACCTACACAGCAGTTTCCGTACCAAAGCGCTTGTGGGTAAAACAGTGAAAATACAATAAATTATAGAGACGCTCTATAAGCGAAACCTCATATGTGTCCACTTATATGCACATAGCCGTCTTTAATAAGAGACCCTCCTGCTCCCAACTTATTCCTGGGCATACCCAATGTATTCAATATCCTGCACACGAAGCGGCGGGAATTCACAAAACCGAAAACCAGCTGTAACATTGTCGTAATAATGGAGGGAGTATACTTTGTGAAGTATAAAGAAGGTCTCCCACATATAGGAGGGAGGCGTTGGGTTTTTTCCCCATTAAATGGTTGAAGAGCGGATGAATCAGGCGGATCACATTTCCACGGACCAGGGAGCCGACTCGCCGACCGGATACAGGAGGCCGAAGGAGACCAGGCGCCTGGTATTGGTGGCGGACTTCCTGGCAGGATATGTGATATCGACCGGCGGGATATTGGTAATAGCCGCTGTGATGGGGATACTTGTATACCTTATTAGCCAGGTTGTCCCTCTGTTTCGGGCCGGAGTGGTCACGGGGGTAAATAGCGCCACCCGCCCGGCGCCGTGGACCAAAAGCTCGGTCACCATGCTCGACGAGTATCATCATTTGGCGGTGGAGATCGGCCCGACAGGGCGCATTGTCGCATACCATCCCAAAAGCGGGGAGATCGTCTCCGAGACCAAGCTCGATTTTAACGGCGCCGAGCCTACCGCGCTGGCGTTCGACAAAGGCGCGGATGGCTGGGCCGCCGGTTTTGCCGATGGTTCCGTGGCTTTCGGGTCGATCAGTTTTAAAGTGGAAGTCCTCCCTGCGGGGTTCGACCTCTCCGGCATGCGCCCATTGGGGGAGGGCGACTGGATTGGGGATGGCGCTGTCTACAGCAAGGTGGCGGGTGAACAGATCCGCGTGGCGCAAGTGGAAGCCACCACGGCAAAGATAATAAAAAACAGAGACGGTGGGAAAGTGGAGGCCATTTCGATGGCCGTTTTCGGGAGGCAGCGCAAACGTATTAACGCTCTGGCCACTCTGGATTCCAATGGCGGATTGTCGCTGCGCATCGCCAAGACCAAGAAGAACATGATGACCGGGAAGATGAAGATATCGGTCAAATCATACACCCTGCCAATGGCGCCCAAAGCGCTGGATAAACCGAGACTTTTCCTCACGGAGAACGGGATGGATATCCTGCTGGTGGCCGGGGATGGGGTGTTGTACCGCTACAATGTCCGCAAGCCTTCCCAGGCCTTCCTGGCGGAGACCGTCAGCCTCACCTCGCCTGGTGTGCGGGTGACGGCGGCCGCTTTTATGTCGGGTCGGCAGTCGCTGGCAGTGGGCGGCTCCGATGGCGGTGTGGGGATACATTTCATACTGTCTAATCCCGGTTCCGTCGCGGCGGATGGTTATAAGGTGGTCCGGGCCAGACAGTTGGAGCCGCACAAGGGGCCAGTGACGGCTATAGTACCGGCGGCTGGGGGCAAGTCCTTTCTCACCGCCGGTCCAGGAGAGCTGTGGCTTCGCAACGGCGCGGGGGAGAGTGTGATATTGCGGCTGAACTCCAAGGCGCCAGGCAGTGTCCGGGGCCTGGATGTTACATCCCTCCTGGACGGCGCGTTGCTGGCCACAGATAGCGGCGCGATCCGCCTGTGGGAGATAAAGGTCCCTCACCCGGAGGCTTCCTGGCGGGCCTTTTTCGGGAAAGTGTGGTATGAGGGCTACAAGGAGCCATCCTACACATGGCAATCATCAGCGGCCACCGATGATTTCGAGCCGAAGCTCTCTTTGATGCCGTTGATCTTCGGCACCTTGAAAGCCACCTTTTATTCCATGCTCTTTGCTGTGCCGGTGGCTTTGCTGGCGGCTGTATTCACCTCCGAGTTCCTGGAGAAGAACCATCGCGCTCCGCTAAAAACCGCCATGGAGATGATGGCTTCTCTTCCATCGGTGGCGTTAGGATTCGTCGCGGCTCTTGTGCTGGCGCCGGTGGTGGAGCGGGGAGTCGGCCCGGTGTTGCTCGGCGGGCTACTGATCCCTCTTTCCCTGGTGGTGGGCGCTATGCTGTGGCAGCTTCTTCCGCAGCCTTTGTCGGAGAGGCTTTCGGGGCGATTCAAGTTCATAGCGATAGCCGCGGCCATGGGCGTGGGGATTTTGGCGACGGTGGCGCTAGGCGGTATATTCGAATCAGGCTTTTTCGGCGGGGATTTCAAGCGGTGGCTCACAGACAAAGACTCATCCGCTGTTCCCTTTCTTTTTATGCTGTTTTTCCCCATGGCCGCCGCAGTCGTGGCTGTGGCCGGGGCGCGATATACCGGAAGGGGAGGGCGCCGGGGTAGTCAGACCCAGGGGGGGCTGGGCGCCGGAGCCATGGAACTGGCCAAGGCTTCCATGGTGGCTATATCCGCCGCGCTTTTGGCATGGATCGCCGCCGTGGCGGCCCAGGGCGCTGGGCTAGACCCCCGCGACGGTCTGGTGGGCCCCTATGTCCAGCGCAATACCCTGATAGTCGGCTTCGCCATGGGATTTGCCGTCATCCCCATCATATACACCCTCGCCGAGGACGCTCTGGCCGCAGTGCCGGACCATCTGCGCGGCGCCAGCCTGGGCTGCGGCGCCACTGTATGGCAGACGGCGATGTGGGTGGTGGTTCCCACAGCCGTCAGCGGGATATTTTCCGCCGTGATGATCGGCATGGGCCGGGCCGTGGGGGAGACCATGATCGTGGTGATGGCCGCCGGGAACACTCCCGTGATGGAGCTTAATGTCTTCGGCGGGCTGCGGGCCTTGTCGGCCAATATAGCAGTGGAGCTGCCGGAGGCGGTGGTGGGGGGAACATTATATAGAACCCTGTTTCTCTCCGGCCTCACCTTGTTTATGATGACTTTCGTGATCAATACCCTGGCGGAGATTGTGCGCCTGCGGTTTAGAAAAAGATTTTCGAGGCTGTGATGGCTACGCAAAGCGATATGGAACACCCCCCCCGCAGAAGCGCCCACGCGCCCCTTTCCGCCAGGGGAGAGCCGTATGTCTGGCTGTTGGGCGGAGCCCTGGTCGGCGGAGTGGTGATGATAATCGGGTTTCTGGCGCTTATTACATACAATGGACTAAAAGCGTTCTGGCCCAGGCCGGTGGCCGTCATCACCATGGCGGATGGCGCCCGCACGGCAGGCGAGAAGGTCCGGACGGAAACCTACTCCCTCCATAGTGAGAAGAAGTCCTCTGCGCAGGGGACTCGTTCTCTTTACCGGGTGGGGAACTTCGACCTGACCGGCGAGGACTTTAAGTGGGTGGCGGAGCCGGATGTAAAGTCGATCGAGGCGCCGGAAGATATCGTGCTGGTGGAGCGGCTGGAGTGGGGGCCGTTTATAGGACGGCTGGTCTCCGCGAGCGCGGGGGAGGCGATTACTGCGGCGAGCAAACTGGGGGAGAGCGAGCTCCAGGACTTGATTAGCCAGGCTCACGAAAGGCGCGAAAATATCCGGCGTATACAGCGCGGCGCCCTGGGGGATGTGAACCGAGCCATGGAAGCCGCCCGGCTGTCGCTGAGGTGGGCCGCCATGGAGCATGGGAAGGATTCAAAAGAATACTCCGCCATTGAAAAGGAAAACTCGAGTGAGGCGGCAAAGCTGGAATCGGAGTACGCCCGGTTGTCGGCGGAGGCGGCCCGGCTGGACGCAGAGGACGCGGTCATCACTTTTACTATGGCCGATGTCTCCGGCGGTGAAAAGACGATTCGGCAAAGCAGTGTGGTGCGGATGTATTGGCCCAACGCCCAGGGGATCTTCGGCAAGGCTGGTGTGTATATTGCTCGATGGTGGGAGTTTCTCACCGCCGAGCCGAGGGAGGCCAACACGGAAGGGGGAGTGATGCCCGCCATATTCGGCACATTCGTGATGACCGTAATGATGGCGCTGCTGGTGGCGCCTTTCGGTGTAATGGCGGCCCTGTATCTGCGGGAGTACGCCAGGCAGAACGCATTGGTGAGTCTGGTTCGGATTTCTGTGAATAACATGGCAGGCGTGCCATCGATAGTGTATGGCATCTTCGGCCTGGGGTTCTTCGCCTATGGAGTGGGGGGGTGGATGGACGGCTGGATGTACGCCGAGCGGCTGCCCAGCCCCACCTTCGGCACCGGCGGTGTGCTGTGGGCCTCGTTGACTTTGGCCCTACTCACGGCGCCAGTGGTGATAGTGGCCACGGAGGAGGCGCTCTCCGCGGTGCCCCAATCGGCCAGGGAGGGTTCTTTGGCCTGTGGCGCTTCCAAATGGCAGACGATCCGGTATATCGTGCTTCCCAAGGCCTTGCCGGGTATAATGACGGGGCTGATCCTGGCCATGGCCAGGGGCGCGGGGGAAGTCGCCCCTTTGATGCTGGTGGGAGTGGTGAAGCTGGCGCCGGAGCTACCGGTGGACATGGTGTTTCCATATGTTCATCTGGAGCGCAGCTTCATGTGCCTCGGGTTCCATATATACGATGTCGGGTTCCAGTCGCGCAACGCGGAGGCGGGCAAGCCGATGGTGTTTATGACTACACTGTTGCTGATGAGTGTGGTGGCGGCGTTAAACGCCGGGGCCATTATTATCCGCAACAGGTTAAAGAAAAAATATGTGGCGGGACATTTTTAGTGGATCGAAAATATTATGAGCGCTAACGCATTGAGCCATCATCATGAGGATCCCACCATCCGCCACGAGCGGAAGGGGGAGGAGGGCTCGCTGGTGTCGACGGAGGATTTCTCCTTGTGGTATGGAGACAGCCAGGCGTTGTATGATGTGGAAATGGCGCTGGAGAAGGGGTTGGTGACGGCGCTCATCGGCCCCTCCGGCTGTGGAAAGTCAACCCTGCTGCGCTCCTTTAACAGGATGAACGACCTGATAGACGGGCTTCGGGTGGAGGGGAGTATCAAGTTCGACGGGCATGATATCTTCGACCCGGATGTGGATGTGATCGGCCTGCGAAAGCGAATGGGCATGGTGTTCCAGAAGCCGAACCCGTTCCCCATGACAATTGCCGAAAATGTGGCCTATCCTTTGAAGGTGGATGGGGTGCGCGACAGGAAACTGATCTTGGAAACCGTGGAGAGAGCGCTTAAGTCCTCTGCGCTGTGGGAAGAGGTGAAGGATCGGCTAAACCAGAGCGCTTTGGGACTTTCCGGCGGGCAGCAGCAGCGCCTGTGCATCGCCAGGGCCATCGCGGCGGACCCGGACGTGCTGCTGATGGACGAGCCTTGCTCCGCGCTGGACCCTGTGGCCACGGCCAAGATAGAGGAGCTGATAGACGAACTGGCTGGACGGTATACAATAGTGA
>Ga0224511_10005324_pt1 | contig 10055 bp, 13 predicted proteins | sample SF_May12_sed_USG_2_FD_169988 | JGI IMG/M metagenome (GOLD analysis project Ga0224511, IMG submission 169988) | Sediment microbial communities from San Francisco Bay, California, United States - SF_May12_sed_USGS_8_1 | ecosystem: Environmental > Aquatic > Marine > Sediment | place: USA... | reverse complement strand
ATTGCGCAAGAGCGCGACCAAAAAACAATCTTTCACTTTCGGTCGCAATCTGCGACCGAAAGCACACGAACAGAATCCCACAACTGAAAGTAGGCATTAGCCTAGTAGTTTAGGCAAATGTCAAGGTTACCGTAAAGAGGCTTGATTACTAAGTTGAGATATTGAATCGGGAACGATCGTTCGACTCCAACTGATGGGTTAAAGGTGGGAGAGGACAACTCTGATCCGATCAGAGTCATCCTGGACTCAATAGCGTTTCCTCACCGCGACCGAGTGTTCGCCTGCTCGTGACTGAAGTTTTTCCCTAACTTTCGGTCGCAAGCGCGCGTATGCGCCTAATATGCTCGTTTGGCTAGCATCTGTAGTCCTGTCAAGCTTGATGATAATTGCACATTTGGTTATTTGTATTGACAATTGTCTGCCGACTTTTCAATTTTTAAATAGCTGTTTTTGATGTGCTGGCATAGGGCTGTTACAGCTGACTCCTTTTAATAAAATAATTTGGCATTGCAGTTTCACTCGACCATTTGGTGGTACAATCCTCTCAATCTCTCATTGGTTCTGGTCCCAATGATAATCAATGGACGGAGATAGGCATTGCACCTGCTGGCTCCGGCGAGGTGGTTACATTCCGGAATCTTGATACTGTCGCCGCTCGATTGATGGTGGTTAGTCGCAGGACTGGTCTTGCTGAGATGAGTTTTGGTGAATGCACTATCATGGGATACCTATCAGCGGGTTAGTGATTCTATCCACCTCTCCCATCATCATGACAAGGGGTCTTCGCTCTTTCCAAAATATCGTTTTCTTCAGTTTTTCATTCAACCAACAGCACGAAATTGCACTGGGGAAAAAGGTAGCTGGTGGTGAAAGAATTGAGTGGCAAATTGATTGTCATCGAGGGGTAAAATATAACGGTTTTGGGGAAACTGAAGTCCAGCACCATTGGTTGACTCCAAAGTATCAGATAAGTTCCACTGACGTACTTCTTCCTGTTATTATGGAAGCCCCCTTCTCCAGATAAGTTAGACTACAGGTACCATGCTAATTTGCAGGTGATTGGTTATATTGTAGATGGTTTAGATGGGCAAAGTATTCTCACTCTTGGTATGGTGAATTCTTCTCAGTCAGTGGACACAGAGTCCCAACCATCTTCACTTGCGCTTGATGGAGATATGTCTACCTTCAGTCTAACTGGCGTAACTAACTGTCCTTGGCTTAAAGTTGACCTCCAGTCCTACTATGTCGTTCATGCTGTGGAGATCTTCAACCGGGGTATGTGTTGTTCAAATCACCTTTCTTGTCCATCAATAAGATTATCAGGTCATCGGCGTTTCCATAGAGTGGCTCTAAAACTTATGGTTGGACCTGATTTTGTTAATATTGGGATTAAAACCCAATTAAAGTCCATGAGAATGGCGGTAAGAAGTGAGCCATCTAATAATGTGAGCGAAACGATCTTCAGTACGACCATTATCTTAGTTCATGCATGTTCTATACCTGCTTACTCAAATGCCTGTCAAATAGATGATGATGGAACGTAGTAGATTCATGCCTATCTCCAGACAAACATATCACCCAATGGCACCCAAGGCTTATATGAACTGAACCAGAATATTCTAAGCGATGTTATAATTTTGTCTAAAAATTCACTCAATCTTATCGGTGATTCATGATAAAAAGAATTAGCGGAATAAAATGATTTTTTATGGGAGCATTCGACAGATAAAGTTATTGGGAGCCAGCAAAATAAAAGTGCGGTATGTGATGATGTAACCTGGAAACCCCAAACTGTTATTCCTATCTTTTGTTTGAGATTCTATCAGAAAACCATCCCTAATTACCGAATTTACTCTCAATTAGTCAAATGCAACGGATTCTATTCAATATTCAAATGAAAATAAACACATCGGAATGCAAAAGGCTTCAATTACATTTTCCGGGTTGGTGTTTGGCTTGGTTAGTAATGGAGCTCTTTTGATTTAAGAAACTGACTGTGATGAGACTTGCCAGCTGAGCTTAGACAATGTGAATATCTTGTCAACTATGGAGGGGTGGCGTCCATTCAGCTGCCCAGGGAGCACGGAGTTCTACTCTTCCATGTGGGTCTCACGCTTCTACCAGAGACAACCGATTTTGGGCTCTAAACTGATTGACCTCCAGCCAGCCTTTGCAGCTGGCGGCCTCACACTCTGTTTGAATAAAACCGGTCAACTTGGACTGGCCGAATTCAACGTGTATGGATATCCCACAGGTACTGATAGGCAAGACATTATGTGTTGAAAAAAAGTTGTCTATCTCAGTATATTGTTTATAGGACCGGCTCGCAATTAACTTCAATCGAAGCCATATGTAATAGGAAAAAGGACTCTAATGAAGATTTTCATGATGAAGCTCTCCAAATTTGAATCGGAGCAGATTTGTCCGTTACGCTAATTTAGGGATCAAGCTGATTCTTCCAGCTTTATAATACCCTGGAAATCCTCACTCCAACTCCCTGTCCAACATTGAGATGAATATATGAATCAGGAATCACCCATCTCTAGGCCGGGCTTACAACCGCATCAATAGGAGTCACGGAATTCTGCGGGTGAAGTAAGCTACGCAGCAATCTTTTCTTTACTTTAAAATATAGTTCACTTAGTATGCAGCAAATTCAGGCGAGATCTTTGGAGCATTGGAGCTTAGTTGCAATGTAGTGTAGTTGTGTCACAATATGCAGCATTATATTATTGTACATTCGACGCGCAGGCTTTGTTCTGAATTATTCACTAGAGAGACTGAATGTTTCAGGAGATCCTGAGGAGACAATGGTAGATGTAACTCCGTTAGCGACCTATCAGTCAGCCTCACACAGTGGGTTTTCCCAGTCGCAGCAGGCGACATTAGGCACTGCTACTTACAGCTACGCCATACCTAGTGATGGTGGGTACCCGTGGTGGGCTGCAGATTACGGAACTGAACAATTCGCCGCATCAGTAGTGATTGATAAATATGGTAAGGACTTGTCACTCAGTGCTGCTCCGTCTGTCATTTGTCCATAGATGTGATTTAAGAACTACAAGACCGCGTTGAGTAATTGCATGTATGTGTCTTTATTGTGTCAAGTTTGAGACATAGGAAATTCACCAAATTAAAACTTTCATGTGAGGTCTAGCCTATAGCAGTGTATTCACAAGTTGATTACGTTTTAGAACCCGTGAACATTGCCCTCGGAAAACCGGCCTATCAGAGTACCACGCACAACCTACTAACTGCTGAAAAGGGAGTAGATGGTAGTTTTACTACGCCTGCTCATAGTGTTGCTACGGATGAACCCAAATGGTGGAAGGTTGATCTTCAGGAAATAACACCAGTCGCTAGAATTATTGTGTGGAACACCCAGAGTGGTAAGTACAATTTACAGCCCATCCGAGTCCATGTATTTTTCTTTAAATATTTCAAGAGCAATCCAGAAAGTTGGTAGTTGCGGGAATTTTATTGGAGCCTGTTCTGCGCTTTCACTTTTCTGGTATATGGATGGAACTATCTGGACACATCTGATAGGCTAGGTATCGACATGGTTTGTAATCAAAGCTTGGTGCTCCCATGATATTACATAAATTTTGCTGCCTGAACAACAGGCCGCTCGCTCAGTCTAGCTCTTTGTTTATAATTGTCTCATCATCTCCAGCAACCTAACAGAATATGAAGAGGTGACTCTTATCCTACTCATACTCTGGATAATCAAATCTGGCAAAAGTGTCAGGTGATTGCCTGGCGATCATTAGATCCTTAGTTCCAGTCCCAGTCATTTATGTCTGTTCTGAAAGGGAGCACCTCACATACGGTTTAGCTGCATGTTTCGAACAAGCCTCAGGTTTGAAAGCGTCAACTTAATGGAATGGTCGTGGATAAAAGGAAAAATGTTATATTAAAATTGCAGATGAACCGCATATGGTGGCCCGTATGAATTCCATATCAGTTCTGGTTGGTACGGCGGATATTGACCCCGATCTGTCCACGCAATGGACCAGAGTTTTTTATCAGTATGAGCAAATCATGGGAAAGGCAGATGTATTTGTGGACATAAATACTCGGTTCGTCGCTGTGTACAGTGAGGCTACTGCTGCGACTACACGCTTAAATGCAAATGCATATCTATCTATCGGAGAAGTGCAGGTGTTTTCACCCCCAAGTAAGTTTCTTCCGAACTGATATTCAAACCCGTATTGAACAATCGCCAGTCTTGAAGTGACAAGTGACTGGAGAGTTTGGTTCAAATTCCAAACAAAAGGTTAAGAGATGGCTTCGAATCAGAGGCTCTTAGTTTAACTCCTACTGCGGTTGCCATTTTCTTCTTAGTTGGATTTTGATTGTCGCGTCAAACTATCAAAGGCTGACCCATGGCGTTACCTTCTTTATTCAATGCAAGCATCTGATCCATTTGTGTTATCCTTCGCCAATGAATCAGAATCATCTTGTCTTTCTAAACTTGTGTGAGGTGAAGAGAGCAATACCTTTTATCCAATCAGCCCAACTTGCAGTTTTTGTTACAGGAGTAACTAATATCGCTATTGGAAAGCCTGTCATTCAGAGCTCTACTTTTATGGATCTGTACTACTTCATGGCCCATTCAGCAGTTGATGGAAACTTTCAATCAATGACGGAGTCTGCGCCCACGGATGAACCAAAATGGTGGCGTCTTGACCTTAAGGAAGTGGTTACGATTGATACGATTGTGCTTTGGAACCGAGTTGGTGAGCCATATAATGACTTTGTGGATAGTAAAGAGTTGAGATCATTCCCTCAATAAAGTCAGAGTCACACTCTGTGCCTTTTGCAATGAACGATGTGATGTGTGGTGCCTCTTTGATTTTCGCAGGAAATTATTCAAATATTCTGTGTAGAGTTTGCGCGTATGTCTTTTCAAACAGATGAATGGAGTCCCTTGTAGAAGACAATGTAATCATTGTGACTATACTAACAGTTTGTTTCCAGGTGATGAAAGTATTAAAAGCAGGATGAATCACATCTCCGTTCTGATTGGTACAAGAGACGTCAATCCGGAGATTCCTACTGGGCCGGCCAGTGATTGGGCCAGGGTATATCATCAAACCGGTGTTATCCGGCATAACGTAGGCATACCAGTTAATGCGGATGCCCGTTTTGTGTCCGTATTCAGTGAAGCCACCGGTCTAACCAACGCAGCTGTAGGATGCAATGACTCAATCGGTGTTCTAAATATCGCAGAGGTTGAGGTTTATCCTAGAGGTAAGAAACTTTATGAGCTTTAAAGAAACTTGCAAATTGGAGGATGTCCTAATTTATATAAACATATGGATCGGCAATTAGTACGCAGTACAGAGTGACCCCCTCAACTCCATAAATCGCGTGGATGGGAGGGAGTGTAGAGTTAGGTATTTGCTCCTCAATATCAAGAAAAATCCTCGTAATTAATTGTAGCGATTCCTGCGCAGTTTGCGACAAGCAAATCTGTCCGCTTGGTGCTGAAATTGGACATTACTGTGCCACCATGAATGTCCTGATTTATTTATCTTTGAACCGTGTGACTGGTAACGGACTCTTTATCAAATAGAATGACATTCATCCACCGTCAGGGCTTAGAACTAAATGGACAAAATTTGCGTATGCCAATGGGTGCAACATGTTTGAGTTTTAGTCAGGACGGCATGCTTTGAAACTGCCCAACACTTTGTAATATTAATGCTCATTCTCTGAAAAATGTCATCTTTCTGAGTTTGGTGTCTACCTCAAAAAAAGGTAATGTTGCTGATTGTGTCAGACTGCATCACTACCTGCAATTTTACAGTGAACAAGCACCTCACTCATTTGAACCTTTTGGGGGCTTTTGTGTGGCCTGGAGAGCCTTCACTGAAGAACTGGACTCTTTATCACTATCAGGCAGAAAGCCCTGGTGCACAAATTGTGGTTAACCTGAGAGGTTCACTTCGCTATCTCGCCGTCCTGCTCAGTGACAAGGATGCTATACTCGTCATGTCCAAGCTGCAACTTAGGACAGTATCAAGAGGTGAGCTTATCAGTCAATCTATTATTCAAACATCCAAGCAAATTTTTTTAATTGAAGAGCCTATCAAATGAGTGAATTCACCGTTTTGTGTACATAGGCGCAGCCATTGGAGAGAATTTGGTGGGTGGCACAACAGAAGTTGTCTCCATTGATGGTGTGACCACCTCCACAGTCGCAATGGATGGGCTGAGTTCGACCTCCTTAGAGGCTGTATCATCAAAAGTGGAATATCTGCACATCGATCTACAGCGCTCATACTCAGTACACCGAGTCATAGTCGAACTCACTTCGGGTAATTTAAATTCATATAATTCCACTGTTTCAAGATTGATAATGATGTACCAGAATCTTTTTTGAGCAATTTGAATAGATATACTGGGTACTAGTTCACTATTCAGCTGTAAATGACTGCATGGTAATATAACACAAGACAGAGAGGTAGTTCAGTTGTACATACTGCACCCATGATAGTTTAGTGGGTAGTTTAGATAACTGGATATTATGTCAATTATACTCCCCGTTTATCCTGACATCTGTCACCAGTTGTATAGACATTGTACCTCGTATTGATTTCACATCTCTGAGTGTGTCAGCAGTCAGTCAACTTTGCTGCTTGCAATGCTGGCTCCTATGAAAATGGTTGTGTTTGTGTTTCAGCGAGGACTAACATTGCCCTGAAAAAGCATGCCCTTCAGTCAACCCTCCATAGGGCGTTCTATGCCGCACATGCTGTGGATGGAAAACTCAGCACGTTTTCACACACAACATTTACGGATAGCCTAAAATGGTTGAGAGTTGATTTAGGGGAAATTATGGCTATTGGAAAAATCATTGTCTGGAACAGAGTCGGTGAGTTGATTATTTATAGTTGTATGCGACTAGTGGGTGAAATACAACTGATAATGTTTTAAAACCCAAACCCAATTTCAGAATCAGGAGATAAAAGGATCTCCCAAGTAGTAATCCAAAACAAAGGCAACCCTTTTGAATGGGACAGTTTTATACAAGCATTTTGTATCAAAGCCATTATTCGAAACACGGTCTTGGTTTCTTGCTGTGGTCCATTAGGTAATGAGTTTCAAATTATGTACGGCCCTAAGCCAATGAAATTACTGAAGGGTGAACATTTTTCACAGGTATGCTAAGTCCAGTAGCGAATCGTCTTCATGCTGTATCAGTTGTGACTACTGCGTCCATGGCAAACCCGAGACCTGTTCCGTCCCTGAGAGACGGTATCTGGACTAGAATATTTTATCATTATGAACCAGTTGGGGAGAAGGTGGTTCTCTATACGGATATTGTCGCTCGACATGTTGCGGTTATCAGTGAGGCTAATGTGACGACAGCAGTTGATGTGGGCTCCGACAGACAACCACTTAGTCTGGCAGAAGTAGAAATCTATGCTCCAGGTAGAGGAATATGACTTCTTTGGCATACTCTCCAGTAGAAAACTGAATGGCTGACTTTAATCTAATGGCCCTTCAAATCCATGCCGCGCTATCTATCCTGGCTCATGCTAGGACGGCGCCTTTAATCGCAGCACGATGTCTTGAAAGGTGCATCATCAGATTCGGTTGTTACGCGTGCCACTGCACTGATTGGGAAAGTCTTCAATAACTCAGTAAGACCAGCTAGGTTCAGGTTTACAGACCCTAGTATATTTATTCAACTTGCAAGAGGCAGAACGCTAGGAGACATAGTTACGTGGATCCCTGCTTTTCTAGTGTTATCCATATAAAATACCGTTCTCATCCTACCTGTGTTATAAGGTATTAACTATAGATTTTTTCTTTCCAGTTACCTCTTCACGCTTCTACATCCTGAAATCCGAACAGAGTGAGGACATCCAGCCAGCCTTAATGGATTGGGAAACCGTGGCTAACTTTCAGATGGCCAGCCAAGGAATCTACATAATCCACAGTGCATTTACAGCCAGGCACCTCGCGGCTCAAATTGACATGTCTGCAATATTAAGCATTGCTGATATGGCTGTTTTTGGATTCCCACTCGGATGTGAGTTTGATTCAATTCAAGCTTATTTTAATGCTGATGACAAAAATGCTTTTGCACCATTCATTGTCATCCACCTATCATCTAATCCATTAATTCCCTTTTCAGTCTCACTGAGACTCCGTCCTTCCCCGAATAGCGAATAAGTGGCTGGGATTCTGTTATAGATTCACTGATAGAGAGCGAACCTCGCGGTTACTCATTCTACCAATCCGATAGCCGGTATGGTAACTGTATGCTGGATGCAGAAGGACTCGGTTTACCCATGAAGAGACTGACCATTAGTTGGTCTGGCGTCAATGCTGAATGGAAAAACCATCAAGACCGCCCGCTTATTGCTATTGGACCCGAAAGGCCGTGGTTGTCACTTAAGTAAGTTTTACTTTCCATCTTGCTACCTATCGCCTTATTTTCTAGTGAATCATGAAAAGTGATACAAAATAATTATTGTCAAGAACTTATGTCTGTAACTATGGAAGCGGTTATTGTGGAAGTGAGCGTTTAATTAGGCTCAATCTCACCGATGCTGGTCTTCATCAAGACCTAAGCGAGTTAGCCTATCTCTGTGATTCTAACCAAGCCAGTTTTTAATCGAATCTGCCTAACCTGCTTTTTACATCTAAAAATTTTTTAGTGTAAACTGGCATTATAGGATATTGGAGTTGTACAGTTCATAATGTACGGCGTATTTAAATTAGAGAAATCATTTTAATTCTTGTAGAATCGTACAACACTCTCCAAATCAGCTGCTCGCCCAACTGAATGAGGTGACTTTCCCTGCGGATGTGGACTGTGTGATCAGTACAAAGACAGGTGTCTGGTATCAATCGAGTCTTACTCTGAACCAAACTAGTCGCGCACTCATTACATATGACTGGATTATTGGTAAGAGCCCAAAGGCAATGCTGAGCAAAACAAATAGTTATACTTTAATAAAATGATGACTTGAATATATCACATAAATCCTAAAGAGTTAGTGCATGAACAGTTTACGGCCCAAGCGAACATAACAGGAGGATATTGTATTTACCTCGCAGTTGGATTCCTATTCTAATATCGCCTCACTAACAATCACATCAGCTAATAGGACAAAAACTCAATGTTGTTAATGGGGTGATAATCTTCCTGTTTCACACTGTGTTGAAACACCGCTACAAGGTGATCCATGGCCAAAGGCAAATATCGCTACATCAACCTCCAATACGTGCTAGGAGCTGCCAGAAGTGTAAATGATTGACTTCGTTGACTCCTTATAATTCCATGGACAACACTTTTCCGGCCGCCTTTTGCAGATGATACAATTGTTTGTTCTGGAGTCATTGTGGTAGACAGAGTGGATGTGCTGTCGGATTTGGTAGAAATTGCATCCGCTGACCGAACTCTGGTTGATGGAGTTTATTACTACAGTGGGCTTGTCTCAGGTAAGCCAGTACCAGGGTATCACCAAGCTATATGGCTATAATTATACCATACATGCATGTATAGCTCCAATTACATCAGAGCACATGTTAGGTCTAGGAGCGCCATTAACGGAATATTGTAATGCCTGCGTAGAACAACAAAATGGAGAGTTTGCGGAGTTGCATACCCCGCAACGGACCCATAATCTTAGCAATCTCATCTACTAATGTATAATGACTCACTAAGTGAGCTGATTGCTTACTCAGTGAAACATTGCTCTCTTCGGATCAATGTTACTAGTGATTCAGTGAATAATCTGGGTACAAATATATGAGTATGTCTGGTGTCTAATGGCTGGTATATTAGTTTACCAGCCATGCCAGCATCGCCTATCGCAACCAACTACCCCTTCAACGAACAGTGGTCACCATTGGCAGTGTATGGAAAGAAAGCATCCCTTCGAAGGAAACTACGGGGCCAGCACAAACACGCAAAGCGAAACGCTATGAACGAACAGTCGGAAATGCCAAACGGCACACGTGCGGCCTTTGCTTGAGCCCGCGGGCTTTAGCCAATTGGTTCTAGTCCTTGACCTCTAACTCAGACTGTTGTT
>Ga0224511_10005323_pt1 | contig 10055 bp, 6 predicted proteins | sample SF_May12_sed_USG_2_FD_169988 | JGI IMG/M metagenome (GOLD analysis project Ga0224511, IMG submission 169988) | Sediment microbial communities from San Francisco Bay, California, United States - SF_May12_sed_USGS_8_1 | ecosystem: Environmental > Aquatic > Marine > Sediment | place: USA... | reverse complement strand
TATATATCAATGTTTTTATTATTGTAATATAGTTTTAAGGAAATGTTATTGTCACTATTCAGAATTTATTGATTATACTCTCATTGCATAATTTTGAAATCATAATCATACTGTCATGCAATTGCATTTTTACCTGTCGCTGGTAGTCTGTGTGTATTTGTAAAATCAATATTATTTTGTACAAACTTTATTATATTACAGAATGTCAATTTGTTTTCTTCTTTCATTAACAAATAATAACAATTGTTAAACAATAATTATTAATTATTATTTTCAGCAAATAGATCTACAAAAAACAACAACACTACACTATCATTTGTTTAATGATTTAAAAGAACAAAACATGTTTATCTTTAAGTAACAATTAATGTTGTACTGCATGTTTATGGATTGGAAATGTAAACATTTACAAATGTGCCTTTTAAAATGAAGAGCTTCACTTACATACATGTTTTAAACTTTGATATGTGACCTCACTGTTTGCTTGGTATATCACAAATTGTACAGTGTTTAGCACAACTGCTAACAAAAAGCCTGTGTGCATCAGTAAAGGTATGCCTGTGTGTTGTCATTCGAATTACCCAATTAAAATATACCAAGGAAGGCCACATATGTGACTTGTGTCACATGAAGATGTTAATATTTTTCACTTTCAAGCATAGTTTCAATGGTCAAGTTAGGATTGAAATTTTAACAACCAATTCAAATATTTATATTAAAATATTGGCATTTTCCTTGAGTACTGTTGGTTCACTAAAATATGATTGTTACTTGTCACCATGGGTGAGAAATTCTCGGCACATGACCATATAACACGCAACTGAACCTGAAATACATGGCTTTGTAATATATGATGGCTATTAGTCATTTATTTTTTAAATCATTGAAGATTTAACATGTTTTTGTTAACAATTGTGCCTGGTGTATATTTATTCTGTTATTTTAACTAGATGTGTAATTGTATCCATTTTAAAGCAGCTCCTCCAGATGCTTAAAAAACAATGAACGGTAAACACTGTTCAAGTTATGTTCAGTGGAGAAATCTATTATTACTGACCCCTAAATTCAGTTGACAAAAATTCCCAAAATCTTTGGTAAACATAGTTTTTCTTTGCATAATCTACTGCATTACTAACGCAGTAGCTGTTATGTATAGTAGGAATATCCCGATGGCAGAAAAGTGAATTGTCTGTTTTCAAATAAAAAAAGTGTAAATACGTAGGTTTGTTGAATTCTAACAACTATTATATAGATCTACATTTGAAGAGATATTTTGAAATATTTGTAACTAATGATTTTCTAGTATGTTCTTGAGGTCAGCTGCTTTAAAGCCCTTTTCATCTTTATAATTGTAATACCTGTAATTGTGTACTTTTAATGTATAGATGATTTTATAAATTGTGCATTTTGTATAGTTCAATCTTACATAAATTCAGAGACAACAGAATTCCAGATTTGGTCCAAAATGTTTCTTACATAAATTATTTATGTTTATTTTGGAAACAAATTTTTAATTGAGGTCAGTATGTTGTTAAAATTATATGCATGCTCATTTTGTGTATCTTCATTCTTATATAATTTTATATTCATTTTTATGAAATGAACAAATCCAAAAACATATTATGAATCAAAATGACGAACAAACACTAAGCACTGTGTGTTATGTTTACTTGTTTTTATATTCTGTTAGTGAATGATGGTAGAAATAAAAATATATATCCTTCTCATTCTGTGTTTCTTTTCAATCGGGGGTTCAAACATGTTAAATCATCTCTGTAGTCGTCTTCAATTCAAGAGATGGACAGTATCTATTTACATGACTTTGCCTTGATGACGTTATACTTTTATTTTGAAATGCGTTTAACTGCTATGGGAGACACACACGCACACATTCAGAATATTATTTTGCAATAATTGTATATGAAAGCGGTCATGTTTCAAGTTTCAAACCGATGTTGACCTTTCAACTAGGAATCACTTTCTCAAACAGACGTTGCTCAAATATTGAAGGGTTCCAGAATGTAAAATGTTAACAATGTTTGTGTAAAAAGTAAATGTTTAGGTGTTTATTGAATTTGTCTCTTCTGCAGGAATAAAATGCCCCGTATGTTGTGTGAAAGATTCTTTAAAATAATATTTCTTCAAGACATCTTACTCAAGACTCACTTTATTTACTTAAAATGGAAATAGTCATAGCTACTTAACTAAAACAAAACACTCTTTGGGCAGAAATAAATTCTTCTTATTTCATAATTGTGTGTGCTTGGTGCACATCATTTGTTCTCATTTTCATTTTAAAGTGGTCGTTTTGGGCCAGTTGAATGCATGGTTCCACACATTTTTAATCTTCTCCCACATTTGCTGAACCCACTGTTCATGTGATAAAGTTTATCAAGAACAGAAAGTACGCTTTCTATTGTATGTACGAGGTCAAATTGTCACCTGACAATATATCCCTAATCCATTGGATTAAAATTGACCATATACTGTTATTAATGATCATGATTGGCAGTTGTGGAACTGTCCAGTAATGCATCCTCTTCGTTAGTAACCAGTTATATGTCAAGGGAACGCACTGCAAGAACGTATACTATAATCGTGTAAGAGTTGTTTCCCGTTGACCAATTACTTCTGAATGTTCACTGTACATGGGGCAATGGCCACATAATGGTATTTGAAACTAACAAAACAACCAGCCCACCAAAGAGTAATACTATTTATTTAAGATACCTAGACACAGACAGTTAATATAAAATCGTCATGTATTTTCGAAATTAATGCACAATAATACGGACGTAACGTTTGCCACTGACCTTAAAAAAAAAGTAGAATGCATTTGACAAAGATTATATCTAACATTGTGTTCAAATTATTTAAATGTAAATCAAAATAACATGTATTCATTTATTGTAATAATCTCAAGAATCGTTACCAAATAAATAAATAACTTATACAATATTGGTAGATCTATCTACCTAAAACTACAAAATCATACAAGTAGGTAATATCAAGTTGTAATATCATGATCACCATTCAAAAGTCGTGAGTTTGTGGCAGTTACCGGCCGGCGGCGGCGTTATGGAAGCCCTCGCCGTAGTGCGAGATAGGCACGGCGCGGACATAAGGCGCCTCGACGATCAGCTTGCCCGAGTCAGAGAAGAACGCCTTCACGGAGTATGGATCCACGGTATCGGGCAGGTAGATCTCGCGGTTGAGTTCCTTGGAGGACGTCCGGTTCCCGATCTTCTCCTCTCGCCGCGCGCTGATCACCAGCTTCTTGTCCACCGTCTTCACGCTCAGCTCTTCCGGCGCGAAGTCCTCAATATCTACTTCGACCTTGAATTTCCGGTCTGACTCGCTGATCGTACTGAAGGAGCTGCCGCCGGACGACAGTGGCGGGGAGGCCGCGTGCGAGATGGGCGCCGACGCGCCATAGGCGGAGCTTGGTGGCGGCGGTGGCGGCTGTGACACCATTTGTGGCTGGAACTTCTGCGGTGGCGGGGGCTGAGAATGTGGCTGACTAGGCGCCCCTGAAAGAAAGGTAGTAAACGTTGACGAATGCTTCTGTTGTTGTTGTTGCTGTTGTGGCGTCAGTGGCTGGTGTTGCAACAGCGTGGATTGTTGTCCTGGTGGAGGCGTGTTTCGCGCCGAGCTTGCCTGGGAGGCAGCAACATTTGTCTGTATAATTTGCTCTATAGGCGGCGGGCGCGCTCCGGCGTCCTTGACCTGTGCGAACGGGACTCCCGGAATTGGCGCCTCCACAGTGAGAATGCCGTCCGTGGAGATAGAGCACTGTAACGCCATTGGATCGATATCACGAGGTATGTCCACCTCACGGCTGTACTCGCGGCTCATGCTTTTGCCATCAGACTTTTCCTCGTGCTTCGCGTGCACGATCAACTTATTTTGGTCAATTTTCACACTCACTTCTTCCGGTTTGTACGTATCGACATTAAACCGCACACGGAACACCTGACGGCCATTCTCGTCTTTTTCAACTACACCCCTTGCCTCGTTTTTCAAACTGTCACCCATATTGAACTTATCGCTTATTGATTCCAGGCGACTATTGTCGTCTGGTTTCAGGGTGAAAAAGTCCTTGCGCATGCGCTCTATCTCATCCTCCCACTCTCGTCTGCGACGCTCGAGATCTCGTTCCATGTCGCCCCAAAGTCGTCCTTGTCGTTCGGCAAAGCTTAGATCGTCTTTAAAGATCGGGATTCGCTGGGCCATAGCGGCTCAATCCTGAAAACATACAAGAAGCTACGGTTTTATACATACTAAAATAATTTTTTACCTTAAATTGACCATAAAATAATTTTTACAACATTTACCAGCAATTAAATCTAATTGTTCACAAATGTGAATGTTCTACTATCTATTTTATACAATTTGCAAATAACCGTGCGTATTCCCGTCGAATAATCTACTCACAACATTGAAAACGCTTTCAGCAGTAATCAGTAACGTTTAAACACATGCAACCGTTGCGCACAGGCATATTTATATATATAATTTTATTTAATGTGTTTTACGTATAGGAGCCTATCAATTTTTAGTCGACCAGCGATTCGCGATTGTTAAGGTGCTGCTTATCACGAACTTACGGCTAAACAAAGTCTTTAAATTCGTGATCACTTCAAATAGGTTAAATTGCGATATAGAATATTATCTTATGTTGAAAACATTAAACACACACAGCAATTTCAATTGTCTTATCACATATTTGCCAGACTGAAACACAGTAACGATTATACCAGAAGTAGAAGGAATTAAATCCAAGACTAAAACACCGGAATGCTGTAACCTACGATACCTGTGTCATGGTGTAAAATATGCCAGAAATGACTTTATATCATAGATACATGTACAAATGAAAACCCCAAACCGTCATGTTCAGACAAACGGGATGACAAATCGTGTAAAATTTATCGTTTCTTTCAAGATTTGACGTTTTGACCTAAGGTCCATTTGCCTGTCGAAAGCCCGGGGTGAGGCGCTTACAAACAAGTCTAGTTTCGTTACTATAGTAACGGCGTCTTACTCATTTAAACAAAATCAAATGCAAGTTGCATTTGATAATTTTGTAAGAAAACTCTTTTATAACCAAAACGCTTCAATCACAAAGATTTAAATAAAACATGTTCGCCTTTCAATTAAACGTAGCGTTGACAAACGCTCTAAAAATGCAGTAATGGCTATTTTACGATTTATAACGGCGGAAGCTGTGTCGTTACAGGCATTAACCGCAAATGGGCGGGTCATAATTGTGACCATTAACCACCGTCAATGCTTTAATTCCTTGCCATGGCAGAATATGTCTAAATACGGATTTCATCGAATCTAGTGGTGACTGTAATGCGGTTAGAGAGCTAACAAGTTTCTCGTGTTTCCATTTTTTTATCTGATGTTTGGAACACTAGTTTGGTGGCCGAATACAAGATGAAATAAAATATTTAGTAAAAATAATTTCTGAAAATAAAGAAAGCTACAACGGAAGCAGAGGATAACAAAAATTGTTTACCCCTGAAATCGCATACTAGTAGACTCTTTTCGGATAGCCTTTAGATTTGTTAAATCCACGAGTTTAGCTAATAACTATAAGTCTAAGAATATGCTTTCTTTCCTCATACTTTTATTTTTGAGGGGAGCGGGGTTATAATGAGACTTCGTAGGTGTACAATTATTTTGTCTCAGTTTCTCCTATCCAAACGAACAAAAACACATTTGAAGCGTCTTAGAGGCAATAATTCGACACTACAAACTACAAAAGCTTCACGTGAAACGAGAATTATATCCAGGGTTTCCGTTACTCTGGCAGACCCAGTGATTGCAATCACAGACATCCACAACCCTTGCAGGGAAACACGGTCTGCTAGATTCTCTTGGAAACATACACCCGTACTCTACTTTGTGGATAATGTACTTATACACATATATCAGAAATTCTGAAGAAAATAAGTAAGATTTAATCTATCGTGGATGGAACAAATGTTGCAAAGACTCAGCTTGATATTGGTATTTGGTATTTTGAAATGTAAAACGTACGTTCCTGCACTGTTTTATGACAATACATTTATATACATGTTACGTTAAACTCGTGACAAGTTACGCTTTCATACACGTGAAACATTGCCAATACATATATCAGAGAGAGAGAGAGAGAGAAATATTGGCCTCACAGAAGTTATCAATCATGTAAATACATGACTTGATTCTTTCATGATTCACCTTTTTATCTGTGAATTAACCTTCCTAGGAGCAGATGTTACCTTCTAACGTCGTAAACACGGTAACAGGCTAGACCTAAACGCAATCCGCATACCACATTTATTGATATTAATAATCAACACACGAGTTACGGCGTGTTATGCACGAGACACGTGTAGGTTGTTAATTTGTGCCAGATCATGTTTGTGTTGTCTGACCTAGAGACCGACTGTTCTGGAAGATTCTCAGCAGGGGTTTACATTGAACAGACAGAATCACACGAGCCGACTTGACAAAGTAGTCGTGCAGTAATTATTTTACAAACCAACTTAAAACTTAGATCAACTATAGTTTACCTAATTGGAAGCTTAAGAATGACTACAGTGACTTTTCCACGTGGTTTTATATATGAAATCAGCAAACACGTGTAGCAATGTTGTGTTTGGTTTGAGGTATCTCTATGACAGGAGATCAATTCTCAGGCACAACATTAAACATGACAGCCAACTAACTGAACCAGCAGAATTTGTCTAGCCAACGCACGTTCTTTAGTGCATAACACATTATGAAAATGATTGTTGGATTACTTATGACTGCGTTCTTTCCTTAATTAAAATAAAAGGCGATCAGATAACGCCTTATAAGAGTAGGGCTGTTTATGCCCCCGCCATTCGAAGAATGGTGGAGGGGCATTAAGTGTTACCCCTGTCCGTGCGTGCGTGCGTCCGTCCATCCGTCCGTCCGCCCGTTATCAAAATTTGGTGTCCGCTCAATAACTTTTGAAAGACTTCATCGATTCAATTCAAATTTTGGTATGTTGATATATAATATAAAAACACAGGTCAAGTTCGATTTATTTTACAATTCACTAACTTTTGAGGGAGTTATGGGCCTTTAATAAAAACAAAGTCAATGCATTTACCGGGGGCATCCGTGTCATATGGACACATTTCTAGTTTAAAAAGCTATGCACACATTTGGCCAACATTGTGTCAGCCGAAACAGGGATTGAATAAGGTACAGAAATGTCGAATGACCCCCATAAAAGCATGCTTATAGTTATAGAATTAAAAATATGTAATCTCAACAACATTATATGCATATAAAGTGTTAAATTGTCCTCAATATATTCAATTCACATGGATACATGTAAGGTCAAATCGTGAATGCTTTAATTGACGACAATAATACTCATGCAAAAGCATGCATTTGTCTAGAAGCATGCGTCAGCCAGACAATTAGACAGCTCTGTAGTAACACTTAAACTGGTTTTTCCTGCTGACAGACGATACGAAGATGAAACAGCAACAATTTAACGGTATACAGCAATTGTTAGCACTTACTTTAACGTCTGTGGATCTAACTCCAGATTTAATGAATTACAAAATCCGTAGAGTAACTATTTTCCCTGAATTACCACTTAATATAGCACAAGTTCCAAAAATAATACACGATAATTTTTCACCAAGATCACTCAAGCTTGCAATGGAGTTGATATTCCAGCGCGTGTTATAATGATATCGACGAAGTTAAGCTACAAACGGCCGAATCCCGGCGTCGTGGATCGATGTTCGCCTGGTGCTGAGAACGTCCATGTCACTAGTTACTACAGACCGAACTGTATAATGGATGCAGCGATAGGCCAACGGGATGTTAAACGTGTTTCACGGTAGAGCATGTTCGTTCTTTTAATATCAGTTTAACATTCTAGAATAAAATACATATTAATCTAAGTATTTATAAGTATACGCACAGCGGTATTTTTATTTATTTATGAAACATATAAATTAATCAATGAGCAGCAAATAAAACAAAGAAACCATTATGAGCTCTCAATACATTTGGTACATTATCACAAACATACTTCAACGCATGTTAGGAATAAGAAAGAATAAGAGAGAAACCCCAAACTAATTAAACGCTAAATTCTGGCCGGTTTGTTAGCCACGGTATATGCTAGTCAGTACAAACACTATCAGTCATTCACGTGCTACCTGCTTGGATATGTCTGCTGTAAATCTCTATAGACAACACTGACACACACTAGTTATACAGTACAATAATTATGTTTCCAACTTCGTAGATAAGCAAGTGTTCGTCTCAATCCACTGAGAAACACTCACGCACAACAAACAAATCAGCTCTGATGTAGCGTGCATATATAACAAGAACAAAATAAAATTCCTGAACTTCGAACTTTTCTTAAGAAGGTGATACGTATGTCTGTTACGTAATTTAAGACCGCACGCATGCACATGTTCTTATGATAAGGTACATTGTTGTACATGCAGATGAATCAGATGTCAAATATGTTGACATTTAAGTGTAACAGTTTTACCGTCCCGTGCTAAAATCCAGAGAATCCATTTCAACATCTGATGACGAACTCGTTGCAGCATCCGAGGTATTTGGGTAAACAGGCTGACTCATATAATTATATGATCAACTGGTAGGTATACACATTTAGAATATTGTTAAAAAATAGATCAACACCTATAATCACTCTTTTAATGCATATCCCGTGAATAGAACAGATGCGTCATTAACCAAAACGCATCCCAAATAATTATATCGTAAACCTTTTAATATAGTTTTTATATGTGAATGCCCCGAGAGTGACAGCAGGCAACACACAAAGAGAAATTGAAAGTCGTTGGGTTTAGGGTATCGATTTCCGTGCAGTGAAATTTGAATCTAATGTCTTTGAATGATTCAGTTCGGTTGAAATAACTGATTTTCATGGTAGATTGGCTCGAAACGTGTTACATAAATTGAACATTTGTAAAGGCAAAGTTCACACGAAATTACTTCTAAAAACTCATTCGCATCAGCTAGCATCCGAATGTTAATATTGATGTATACATAAACCATATTGAATCACTCTTGTATATGCATGCTAGAAGTTATACATAAGGCTGGGGTATAACTTATATTAAAATATGCAAAGTCTCGCATTCATAGGAAATAAAGCTATCTAATACGTATGTTAAACACTCATATTAAGTTTAATTAATCTAACTAAGCAATATTATTTTTAATATAACAAATAAGGAAGCATATACACATTTGTCAAGGCATGTTGTATATTTTACAATAATATACATCAAAATTATGATCCGTGAACCGAATGTCCATAAATATTGCCCTAGCCAATTACTTTCTCCGTTGATTACTGAAGACCGGCGTAATTATGGAATGCAGACCAGCAAGATGTGAAAGATGTGGCCGATTAATCAGTTGCTCGCCCGGACAGAATGACCGCTGATGTCTGCTAGATTAACTCAGTCAGCGTGCTGTCATTTATACATCTTGAATTAGATTAATATAAATTAACATTTGTGTATTTGCATGTCACGTGTTTGTAGTCGAGCACTTGTTAATGTGTATTTGTTGACAGCTTACTTTGAGCATCTTGATATGATTCTGTAGCTCATAATAAATAAAAAAACTACAAGAAACATAAGGCTAATTCTATATGACTGACTTGAAACATAAGGCTAATTCTATATGACTGACTTGGAACATAAGGCTAATTCTTTATGACTGACTTGATTTCAAATGGACGTGTACAAAAGTCAATTTAAAAACACCTGTTATTAAATAATGTTTTTCCTTAGTATATAAAAACAAATTTTCCTTTCTAAACTCTAGACAATATAAATATACAAATAAATATAACATTGTCAATGACAACAGCAATTTCTATAGATACACCGTTGACTGTGAACACATTTTTTTAGTTTTATCTTAAAACGCTCATAAAATAGAAAAGAAAACAATGTTGTTAGCTGTCAATAAGATTACCTTTGATGAATTACACCGTAAAAATTCCTTTCACATCTAAA
>Ga0224511_10005322_pt1 | contig 10056 bp, 2 predicted proteins | sample SF_May12_sed_USG_2_FD_169988 | JGI IMG/M metagenome (GOLD analysis project Ga0224511, IMG submission 169988) | Sediment microbial communities from San Francisco Bay, California, United States - SF_May12_sed_USGS_8_1 | ecosystem: Environmental > Aquatic > Marine > Sediment | place: USA... | reverse complement strand
TTGGCGTATTTTGCAATATGTTTCGGTATTATGTTATTATTTCATTCTTTTTGACGATAAAATACTACTTGATATTAAAATATTCAATAAATAGCTGATAAAAAGATCAGACAATGCCCCTTTAACGCGGCATTGTCTGTTGTTAATTTTGAATGACTCCAGAGTTTGCACAAAGCTATTAAAATAGTTATTTTTGCTCAAATTTATTCAATTTATCTGACAAAATGGGAAGTCATCGAAAACCAACGTCTGCATGTGAAAACAACAGCCTTGGTTTTATTGTTCATTATTGTTTATTATTGTTTATTAATGCGAATGAAAGATACCACATCACTGACGCCCTAAGCGCATGCAAGAAGCTGTTATTCTCAAATATGAACAACATAGTAACACACATTATATTGGTTGAGCTGAAAAGAAAACTGCTAACTAAAACCCAATATAACTAGCAAATGTTCGGAGTTACATAGTTTAAGCCGTAATATAACACGTGTTTAAAAATATATAACTTACAAAGGTTATACATATTCATATAGACTCTAACAAGGTTTATAACACATTAACTCGAATTTGACGGTACTGCCACATTACTTGCCTATTTTTAACAAATATTTGCATACTTAAAAACACAATTGGCAGTCTGCAGCTAAGACATATAATTTTCAATAACACACCAAAATGACCATAGTATGTTGAGATATATTTACTATTTTACGCAAAAGTTACGAAATTTATTCATTTATTTTAGTCGGTCATCATACAATGGAATCCATTTTTTCCATACTTTTTCTATAATTTTCGAAGTTCAAATAAACTAAATATTAATAACTATTTTTTATGTTTGTGGGAAGAATATAAACCGTCAATATTATTGACAATTATATATTGTGTGTATGGGGGGGGGCTTAAGACTACTATATATCACCCAAAAAAAATCCAAACACACAAGTTACCTTGTACTTGATTCGTAATTAAAAGATCCGACATAAAGGTCAATCGCTAATATAGTTTATAAATCCAAGACAAGACAGTCTAGTAAACACAATATCTGTCTAGAAATAGCGTTGATTTCCAACTTCTTACAACTTTTCTGCAACTGCCTCGGTATATATACTATAAAAAGTAATACGATGACCGGTCGTGACCAATAAAAAAAACAATACTTATTTCCAAAAAAATATTTTGAGTCGGCGGGATATTTTTGGGTCGGTCGGTAAAGGGCAAACAAACTTAACTTTAATTTAGGCCTAAAGGGCAAACAAAGTATTTTTTAATTTAGGCCTGAGTACACATATTAAATGGTCACGTTAAATCATTGGCAGGTGCTTAAGTTTTTCCTTAATTATTATCAAAGTTGTGTTTGATGAACGTAGACGTTTCAAACACAATAGCTATTCGTTGATTGCTATATGTTGAGAAAATGTTATCAATTAAGATTGACATCATAACACGGTATATATAATATATCACATATTACACAAAGACATATGTATGTCTCAATACACATGCATGAACACTGTAGGTCGAGGTTTGAAAAATGGAGCCCGTTCCAGGACAGCGTACGAAGAGATATGGCAGCCAAAGGTGTAAGCGAGGATGATGCCGACACCAATGAGCCTCTGGAGGGAGTCGTCTACTCCACGTGAACGGTGTTTGTGTTACAAAATGTGTTTATTAGCATGTCTGAGAACGCATACAAATGTGAAACAATTAGTTTGTCATCGTTGTAGCGCATTTGTTTTGTTCTTGTTTAATAGTTAGGCGTGCATGTGCCATATTAGGCTGAGGGTTCTGTTCTTAGATTTATTGTTATTGGCAATATCAATTGAAACAAAAACGTTGCATTCGTGTTATTAAAGAATGTTCGACCTTGAGCATTACCACCATCCCAACTGTACACGTGTCTTATAAAATATCCATTTTGAACATCGCACATTAGATTCCTTTACGACGATGAAGTGTACAGAAGACCCGATGTAAATGTATTCTTGAAAAAAGACACTAACGACGATTTTTGCGGGCAGTTCCATAGCACAAAATTAGTTGCATTATTTATATGTGACGCAGTTTGCCATATTGATCCGCATGGATGTTTTTGTTTTGATAACATATACATAATTAAATAAGAAACATACATTTACAATGTACTTAAGCATAAACCAAAAATCACACGTTTTCAGTAACTTCTACTCACTGTTTTATTTGATTCTGTGATTTGACAAACAGTAGTGATTTAGTGAAACGTGCAATAACGTAGCACATTTTTGGGGTAAAATGTTAGTCATTCTTGCAATTTTGGTCTTAAATTTTAACATTACTTCTGCGTTTTACCAAACATATGGAATTTTTCATGCAGGCTATGCTTCCTGAGGGTTTTCCCTTTCATCAGTTTTCTAAATAACTGTGTACGTATTAACGATATTTTTTTATGTTTTGTTTTACTCTTTTTATTGATCTCACGTTTATTATTTGTGTAATATGTGTTATGTGTCTGATATCATACGCCATATTTTAAGCGACAATACATATTGTTTAATTTGTCTGTATCATTTTTGTAATAGTGTCTTAGAATTATTTTTAATGATGCATTTATGTTCAAACAGTATATATGTGATTTTAGTTTAAATTGCATTTAATGTTCTTGTAAAACGCCTCTGACTACATGTTTTATTGTAAAAAAATGGCGTTTAACCAAATAAACCAGTTTTATTTTTAAATATACTCCATCCCTATTTCGGGAAAGAGAACATGCTCATCATGAGACACAATGTTTTTAACTTTAAACTTTTAAGACAAAACAAATTAAACCAGTCTGTCTGTTTCAACTCTATTAAAAATTCTTAAAGTGTACATGTCACATTGTATTTTTACACGTATGTGAAACGTAAGGTGTACGTGTTACAGTCTAGTTTCACCTCCATGTAAATCATAAATGGTAAAAGTGTCCTATAACATAAAAAATGTGTATTGCAATACAGCTGATTCAGCTTTGCGATTGTAAATTTCCCGACTAATACATCACTGTCTAATAATATTTTTCTTGGCATCTTGGCTTATTGATGATATTGTTTTTATTGTACACAACCTCTACATAACAGTTTTTGTGGATAAAGCTCAACAAAACGTTAGTAATATTTTGTATGCATATTGATGTATTTACATGTTCATTTCTTTGAACATGTTACTTTAAAATGATGCAATGGTCCATACATAATTTAGTTAGTATACCGTATTTCTTCTAATAAAAGCACCGGGTGCGATGCAAATCACGAAGAATGCGCGTCTATTATGATACACTTAAAGTTAAAGGCAAGTTCAAGATCATAAACTAAAAATCCTCATATGTTAAGATAAATGTTTTAACCCATTACCAAAGGAAAATCACCGCTGTATGCATATATCTATCCGGGAAAATCAACAACGCAGGCAAAATTTGACGCTTGTCTACTTCAAACGCTGAAGGCTAAATTCGTTTATTTGTAGGTTAAAACGCCCATGATTAGTTTAAATAACCCTAATATTATTTTTCATTCAATACATTTCTTATATTACTACTCTCCTTGCATCATTATATTATAAAGATGCGTTAAAAATCGCAACCGTAGCTCCAACGCGTTATTTAATTTTCTTTATCGTCTGTTACTGTGTTCGTTTTGCAAATACTTGTTAGCTATTTAAACATCTTTTAATATGCTTCGCTTTTATAATATAATTCTTATTATATTGCTTTAACATTTTTAAAGTGTAACTCAAATGTCTAAAATTGTCCGACGCAAAAGTTAAAACAACATCGCGAAATGATGGAACTGCGATGGCGCGTGCCAATAGTTAAAGACGTGTTTTCTCTTTATATTGTAACGTTATGAACTTAACGCGTATTTCATTAACTGTCCGTATAATATATTTGAATCAAGTCATTTTGACTTGCAAACGTTGCCTTCTTGCAAACGAAACGGGGGCGCTATTAACTTGTTCACATTTGCATTTTATGAACAGTAAGGAGACGCGTTTAGTAGAGAGGTCACTTTTATTAGAAGAAATGCGGTACTTAGTGCTCCTAACGGCGTTGTGCAATGAGAATTACATAGTAAGCATGTAATTATTTCTATAACCCAGAGTCGCAAATGTGAAAACAAGCGTCGCCAATACCCAATTGATTATTATTGACAGACTTTCTGAATCGAAAGGTTTATTTAAACATCTTTCGAAACGGTAGATTTATATAAACGGAGTTGTAGAACGGTAAGCAATCGTTAATTTTGTTCTGTTGTTTAACCTAAGCTTATAACTATGAAAACTTTATATGTATTCGTTGAATATTGTTTATATCATGTCATATGTAACCGTTTTACCAATTTGTTTATAATGACATTCCATGTTGGTAAACGTTTGGATTAATTTTAGTTAATACAAAACTATTCAAACCCATACAAATTCGATCGATTTTGTATTGAAGAATATCAATACGTTTTATATTTGAATTCTTTTGCAAATAGTTTACTTCTGACGACTGTAGACGCGGTGTACTAGTAACTGTTTAAGTGGAATAACACCGGGACAAAAATAAACACGATGATTAATTTAATAATGAATTCATGTATAAACATATTGTTTTAATTTTAGGTTTTATGCACACGCATACTCATCTTTTTGGGAATCATAATGAATTCATATTTTTTGGTCATTTAAGATTAGGAATCGTCTGATGTTTTTGGTTTGACATTTAGCTCATGCGCTTGGGATGTCATTTGCATTGTCTTCATTATCATCGACTAACAGTTACTAAATCGATGTATCTTTGTTCTCCATGTAGAGTTTGTTCGGTTCTACTTTCACGTTACGAGCGTTTTTGATCAGAGTATGTTCGGTCCTATAATCACGTTACGAGCGTTATTGCTCAGAGTATGTTCGGTCCTATAATCACGTTACGAGCGTTATTGCTCAGAGTATGTTCGGTCCTATAATCACGTTACGAGCGTTATTGCTCAGAGTATGTTCGGTTCTATAATCACGTTACGAGCGTTATTGCTTAGAGTATGTTCGGTTCTATAATCACATTACGAGCGTTATTGCTCGGAGTATGTTCGGTCCTATAAAGACGTTACAGATGAAATTGCCATAGTTGATTATGGTCGGTCCTGTAATTACGTTACGAGCGTTATTGTCATAGTTGAATATTTAGGCTAAACTCATATGGAAAACGTGGTAAAATACACACGTTCGGGCTAAAAGCTAAGGTAATAAGGACTTGCGAATATATCGACCATGCCAACCACTAAGTAATGCTTGAAAAACAGTTGTTCAATGGAAGTAACACATCAATAATTTAGCAGACAGGGACATTTCAGATCCTATGTTTTACATACTATCTATTTAATATATTTTTTGATAAAGATGAAGATCATTATGACAATTTGTGAACATAATCCAAATATTCAAATATCAGACATATCGATGATGTGCCTGGCATACAGGATTGCTTAATTTATACATATTACTACAATTTAATGCATCGTCTATAGAGTACGTTTGCTATTTGAAGGAATAGAAACAGGAAAAGGCTTGCGCAATCAACTGTGTTTCGCTGTGCTATTGTCTCGTATATCATATGCTTTTCATAGGCCCTGAAAGGAATCATTCAAAGCTCTATTATATTACGACATCCATTGAACACTAAACCTGAGATCAACTGTTTAACAGATTAACATACACGACAGTCACTTCCATTCACATTTTCTGTATATTAGCATATTGAAAAGCTTTTTCATCAGACGTGAACTATTGAACGCCACATAATTGACAATCTGCAGTTGCGAGATTCAATGGCCTTTGTTAACTATCATGATCATAATGTTTATATCCTGTGACATTGCTTATATTTATATCGTTAATATTTTGAACCAAATCAATACGAAGATACGATTTGCAAATTGTATATATTCCCGACATTACAGGTCAATGTATTCTACCCTTAACATTGTTTTACCTAATTATTGATAATTGAAAAAATACATGTAAAGGGAAAATAAATTGTTTTACAAAATGTTGAAACAGCCTCTGGATATCAATGCATGATATAGAAAGTTCAAAGGGTCATTTTTCTTTATAGAAGGCTTGTTGACAATTTCAAAAGTAAAATGATATTACATTGCCAGCAGGTGAATATTATTACACTGAATGACAAAACGTTGATAATTAGAAACGCAGGTTTATTATCAATAAAAGTATTACAAATAGTCAGGTTAGACATTTTTTATTTTGTTTGTAATAAAACTGATAAACTTATCGGTTGTGATATTAACAATAACACGGACATCGGTTCGTGTGTTTTATTTTTATATGTTTTCTTTTTTGTTCTACATTCTAAAGGGTATAACAAATAACAGTTTAAACAGTTGAACAAAATTTAAAGTTGCAAATCAAAATGTGGCATAAACACACCAACATGCCAACAACGTGAGCAATACTCACACTCCCACGACGCCGTGTAGAGGCTTTAAGTCTACGCATCAGTGGGGCATATTTTCCTAGTTGCTGGCAATGTAAATAGATGTGGTAATAATAACGTATGCCGATATAGATGTGGTAATAATAATGTATGCCGATAATATTTCATAATCAGTCAGTTGTCAGTTAAAAATATTTAATGGTCAGACTGATATTATAATCTACAAATGTAGTTGACCATAATCTAAATTAATACCTTATTATAAGTTTAATAGTTGATTTTTATACCTAATAATTCATCGCTATTAGTTGATGATCATATATGAGGATGTATTACTATCTAAGTTTAGTATTACTACAGTAGTTGATTGTGCTTAACATCAAGATCATTACTAAGTATTACATTTTATTTCAAAAGAGTCTAGTAGAAAACATGTTGATTAACATATTTTGAAATGATGATTAAAGAGCATGTATTAAACTCGAAAAGCGAGTTCGTTTTTGCGCTGATAAACGTTCATTTTGTCCTTTCGGTCATTCATTTACCAATACTAGTAGGTTGACACCATCAACATATAAATAGACAGACCGGGCGCGCTATACATAACCCGCGCGCTATTGGCCGCCATCTTTTCAAGCTAGTTGCCCTAGCGCGTCCATAGATACGCTATGATTATACAAGCAAAATGCTTAAAATTTTCCGCTAATACAGCGTCTTTTTTCGGTGCTTTGTCTTCAGGATATCTAATTACAATGTTTTATGTACATTACATCTCTCGTGTCTTCATATGCGTATTTATTCATTTTTGCAATATAATTTAGTGAATATAATTATTAGAAAGAGGTGCTCGGGACTGAAGTAAATCAGGAATTATTCTGGACCGTTCTTATATTATTTTTAACAAAAAACTACATTGTTTATAGAATTTGTTATTTTCATATTTAGAATTATTTAAAACAGACAGCGGAATAATATACAAGTTATAAATTATATCTGGGTAGGTGATTGTGATAGATCCAGCGGTTATCAAACAGTAATAACAAGGCAGACTAAATAATTAATTAATTTTCAGCACATTTACTGTTTCTTGTGCGGTCCAAAAAGTTACTGAACACACTTTCTACTTCTCTTATTAAACACCGTTAATATAGAGTTTGCCCTGTATACTCTATTAGCTTAATATACATGTATTGTTGAGAAAAAAATGTTCTGTTTTGTTCAAAGTTAGAGGCTTTATGTGTGATAAGTTACTGACTGTACGCTCGGCTTAGTTTGTCTTAATGTCTGTTGCGTCATGATGGTGTAAGAGTTTTTGTGTAGTTCCTTGTGTTAGTGTTTGTACGGGCCATTTTGTCATGGTGCCCTTAAACATGACATATCAACATTGTTTACAACATTCTTTGTTTAAACATCTCTTCAATTTATATAACCAGGTTTTTCTTTTATTATTGCTTATCATGTTTGATTTATCCTTGATGTAAGAAACCCAACAAGAAACATAAATTTGTCAAATACTTCGTTGTTATTTATTAATTCATGTATTGAATATAATTATGTATTTTACCACAACTGTACACACACGTAATTTAATGTATCATCATTAAATGAAATTCACTTTTGATATAAACATGGGTTAGAAGTATAAAGTGTGATACTAGTTTTAATAAGAAAAAGGTGTGAATATTTAAACAATATTTTAATACCAATTTCAAACTGGCACACGGACATCTGAAGAACATGTATATTTTTAGGCAACAATTCAAGGGTGTAAGAAAACTAGATTTATATTATGTCTTTGTTAAGAATAAACCCTTGACACTTTAAATAATATACGGTCAGAAGTGAAGTTTACAACACTTGTATACATGTAATCTGCTGATTAACAAAGCGCAGTCCATTTAAGCAACATGCTTTGACTAATTTGCTTTAAAAGTGAACCAAACTCACAAGTTCACAGAATTTAAGACTTTCAACTATACAATTGGGCCACCCTATTAACTCAATTATCATTGACAACGCTGCATATTCCAGGAAGTTTCAAACACATAAACATCATATTCACTTTTAAATAAGTTTAAGGTAGTTTTTCTATTTTTTTCTAAGTACTTTTGGTCTGTAATGATTGGCCTTTAAAGAGAACTAATGTGTAGGGGCAATGGCACACTAACCACACATAGTTCACAAAAGCCAGTCGTCAAATGTCATGTTTATTCATCCAGTTGCTTCCTTATGGTCCAGCATGCTTAAAATATGTTCTTGAAGACTCTCTGTAACAGGTTCTGTCAAAAGGTTGATTTTCCTTCATAAGGACAAGGTGACTGAACGTTGAGGTTGGTGAAGTTCTCCCTCTCCTCTACTTCTCTTCTGTTTTGGGGAGTTGCCATTTCAGGACATCTGAAAAAACAGACAAAAGAAGTGAACATCTTTATGCATTTCAACCTAAAATCTTTAGTTAAAAGGATCTGATGAAGTATTATGGAATAAAGATCTCTATCATGCAAACCATTGTCACCCAATATACATGTACAGTGATATTTTATAACACAACAGTACTTGCAATTCTATTGTCTAAATATTTAAGCTCATTTTCAAATGCCTTGTATTAATTATTGTCATTCATAATATTAATAATATTTAATTATAAAGAAATTAAATAAAGGATTTAAAATACCTAAAGCTGGTAGATCAATTTTTGTTGGAGCAGTTCCATCTCAAATTCATGTTATCTGTGGTGCTTGGACAACTGAAAACAATAATAATAAATAAACAGTATAGGCTAAAGCATTGGTCGATGTCAAGATGCACTATATTATTGACGGTTTAAAATCAGATATATTACAATAGGACCTGTTATCATTCCCATTTAAAGATCAAATATAGCAGAATTAATAAAATTATTTTTCTGATTCTGATCATATACTTTCCAAGTACTTCAGTAGATACATGCAACAGTAAATTTATGTCCCTATCGTCATATTTTTATTCCTAATATCCTAGTGAAATGGTGGATGCAATTTCAAAATGATTGTTTAAGGTTTTACTTGCTAAAGCTTTGCTACAGTATTGCAACAGTGATGTATACATGAAATCATATACTTAACACAAACATGTTATAAGCCCCAGTACATGAAAATGTTTACAATACATATAATAGGCCTATGCTAAGAGTTTAACCCTTTAAACCGGTTGATTCTTATTGTAAGCTCTTGAAACAAAAAAGAACTCAAACTAATTTTAGAGTAAAAAAATGACAAGAGTTTCACAAAAGTCAAAGACAAAGAAATCAGAAAATGTGTAACAATACTTAATAAATATTTAATTCATTGATTAAAAGCATTCATTATTAGTGTTTGGAAAATTGAGATTTATGTTTGAAGTTTACGAATAAAATAGCGACTTACTGGTAGAATGCGTTTCCTATAGATCTCGTTTCCATATTCTTTAATTATAAATGTTAATTTCAAAGCTTTGATGGTCAGACTACGGTGGCACAGAGGTGACATCCGCAACACTTAATTTATATTGTGGGAACAACTTACTAACTTGTGGCCACAACTTACTAACTTGTGGGAACAACTTACTAACTTGTGCGAACAACTTACTAACTT
>Ga0224511_10005320_pt1 | contig 10057 bp, 7 predicted proteins | sample SF_May12_sed_USG_2_FD_169988 | JGI IMG/M metagenome (GOLD analysis project Ga0224511, IMG submission 169988) | Sediment microbial communities from San Francisco Bay, California, United States - SF_May12_sed_USGS_8_1 | ecosystem: Environmental > Aquatic > Marine > Sediment | place: USA... | reverse complement strand
AAAGTTTTTTTGGTGAAACTCAATTTACATAGTAAAGCAAAAAAAAAAACAACAGCAATGTGAGTGGATAGCTGATAATTATCGCATAGGCAAGAAACATTACCTCCCTATTCCCACCTTACTCTTAAAAAGAAATTATTTGGAATAATACAAATAACCTGAGTAAAACTTAAACAAACATGGGTTAAATACTGTTTCTGTATTTCAATCGGGGTCCACCGGCTTTTTCCGTAGTCATACCGTAGCTCTACCTTAACTTTACCAGCATTTACCGGCTGCCACCGTTACAAACCGTAGTTCAACCGGCAAGAGTTGTGGCTACGCTGGCTCTCCTCCGTGACACACTGTGGCTTAGCGGAGAGTCACCGTAAGTCCACCGTGGACACAGGTCATGCCGGATTGCTACGGTGTCGCCCGGTGGTCTTTGGGTGGAGATGTTCATGCCAGAATAGCTACCGTGATGACCCTGACTCTGCCGGCGTTGTTTTGCACCACGGTGTGCCGGAGAGCCCCGGTTGTTTTAATATTTTTTAAAACCACCGGGACCATTTCCCGTTGACAACGGTTTAACACGGTGGTGTGTAAAGGACAGTGTAAACAGGGCTTTACGAAAATGTCTGGTTTATCCTGGGCCACCAGCTACAACATTCTGAGATGAACCAGGGTTTACAAACGGTCAGTGTGAACTAGACTTTATTTGAAAGAGACAATGCTTTAAGTCTGTTAGACTGGCCAATTAAGGTCAAGGGCCTAAACTTTATGACTGCTTGCATGGCTTCTTGTTTTTGTCACTTTAAATAATTTATGTTAGTCATCAAACTATTTTTTATCAATACATGTTGTGTTTTTGCAATGCTTTTAAATTGAGCACACTTAACATACTTCAACTTAATATACTGTCAAAAGTAAATACTGACAACATAAGGCATATACTGTATGCTGTTTTTCCGAAATTCTCATATGCAATTCATATATACATTTTATCTTACGCTATAGTGTAACCTCACCTTAAGGCTACTATTCTATGTTTCAGTGTTGGGATCAGGATATTTCCCGGAAGATTTAATTGCGGACGCCCTTTTACATGTTTCAGTATCTGTTAAATGCATCTTACTTTTTTTACTTTACTTTTAACTGTGCCTACTTACTATTGTTATTATTTACAGGAAAATGCATAAACCTTTACCAAAAATTAGGTTACAAGTTGTATTTTTTATGTTATGTATGTGCCCCATTGCAAGGGTTTTGTGTAAAAGATACTGACCATGGATTTGTTTTATTAAGTGAATATAATAGTGATTTCGCCAATAAAACACAAAATAATAAATTCTATTTATGTAGATCTATCATTTTCATCAAATAAAGATGTAGAAACAGTTTGGTAAAAGTTGAAAAAATCTTCATGTACATGTATGCATCTTATTTCCCCCTGATATTGCCAAATCTGGACAAAATCGCACACTGAGCCATTTTATACAGACACTGTTTACAGATAAGATTCAGATTAGACCAGCCTGATACTGATGACAAGATTGTCAAGAACAGCCACAACGCAATTCATTCAATTGCATCTTTATCCAGATACTGATATGTAGATATGGAATAGCGGCTTAAGGCCTACTACTGCAGATAAATAATCATTTACAAATATCACTTACCTTGACTTTTTTTAATTATGTGTCTCCATTGCAGAGCATAAAGTATGTATGAATTACAAATGGACATTTAATATAAGCCATTTAGCAAATCATAACAACAATAATGGTAAACATAAAAAAAATCCTAAAAAACCTCTTCATTTGTTCTCATATACAGTCATTCAAGTCCTAAATGTATTGTTTGTGCTTAAAATGTTGTTTGTGAATTTTTTAGACATCTGTTTTGACGCATGTTCGAAAAACGCGATTTTTAATTTAAATTCCATTTGAAACATTTTATCAGATCCAGTAGCTACTTACTTTAAGAGAAAGAGTTTAATAATCCAGCACTAGTGTTGATAACGTGCAACTATTTAACACATTTTATTCTGAAATCGAAACACTTCGACAAAAAGTTTGTGATTCTGTTTTGCTAAACTTCAACTTCAAACTGCCAAAAGTCAATACTGACTACAAGCGCAAAGATTTATTCACGCAAGGTGGGAAAATCATTTCACACAGTGCTTTCCCGCTACACCAAGATGAAAGGCTTTATAGATATAAGCTTTTATAGGAAACTAAACTTTCTTATGCTGTTCGCATTTTCGGCGACAAATACAGCCGCCATTAGTAGGCATTACATTTTAGCTTCTGTATTCTTCCGCGCTGTGGTTAGTATTCAATACATATTTTTTGTAAAATGACGTCCTAGGTTTTGAAAATCTATGCTAAGTATCTTATAAATAAACAAATAGTGGGAAAAAGACTCAATTTAAGAAGGAAACCGTCAAACGCGTCTGGATATAACGTCATTGTTTTAGATTTACTTTGTCGGCATGTGCAAATTGGCATGTATATTTTAACAGAAAACACCTAGTTGAACCAAACAAGAATCCTTAAAAAGGCTGGGAAAAAGACGACCATAATTTTTCCGCCTATCCTTTGGCAAAAGCTGTCAGCTTTTCGAAAAAGCTTGTACATACGCCTTGCCGTAACTCGCCGTTTTAACGGTCGATATTTATTTAATTGAAAATCTTAAACTAGCAAAACAAAAACTTACTGATCTAATTGACCAAAGAATCAAAGGCATATTATTAAGAAGTAAAACCTAATGTGTTGAGAGTTCAGAGAACAATTCTAAATATTTTGCAAACCTTGAAAATAAAAAAAGCTGACAGAAAATTATAAGCCAAGTTAAAGATAATTAAAATAACATTGAAACTAACCAAAACAACATTCTCAATCAGATTAAAGTTTTTACCAACATTTATATAAACACGACATAAATATAAAAGATTGTTATGATTCAATGTTCTTTCCAAAACGAAATTAACACATTAGAACATAATAATATTGATACACAATCGGGTCGTGTTTCTGAATTCAATGTACGAATGCGGACTTGCGCTTTAATATATGAACACAAACAAAAGTCCTGGAAGTGAAGGGTTGACTGCCGGTTTCTATAAAATATTTTGGAATGATATACAAGTATACCTCGTCAAATCCTTAAAATACTCGTATGCCAAAAGAACTTACAGAACTTCACAAACAAAGTATAATTACGTTACTACCAAAGAAAGATACGATATCAATAACCAACTGGAGTACGATGTATTAAACGTTGACTATAAAATTGCATCTCAAGCTATTGCAAACAAAAAAAACCTAAATGCCAACCATAATTAGTTCAGACCAAACCAGATTATTAAAGGTAGATATATGGGGGAGAATGTTTGAATCCTACAGTAGACAATCTACTATATTAAAAATCGTAAAGAAAAGGGATTAATATTCTTCTCAGATTTAAATAAAGCATTCGATAGCCTCGACTAACTCAAGATAAACAATTAAATTAGGATTTTTAAAAGATATACTTCTGGAACGGTCAAATGTAAACTTCAAAGAAGATATTTCTAACATTGGTAAAGAGATTATCTGGAACAAAACGAACATAAAATCAAACACAAAACCGTTCTTTTTCAATGATTGGGTGGTCAAAGGCATTGTCTTCATCGAACACATATATGACTAAAGAAACAAGATCCGATCGGAACCTAGTAATGCTTCCCGAAAAGGTATTGAACACAGAGAAGTAGTTTGTCAGAAGTAGTTGTAAAATCCGACTTCAAATAACAAAGTTTTGGGCCATACACGATTTTGCTGCAAGGTCATGCTGTAACCTTGGCCTTCAAGGTAGCAACCCAAATGTTGCGCACGACAAGTTGTCTCAATATGGTGATCATTCCTGTGAAATAGTTGTCAAACTCGACTACAAATCACAAAGTTATGGGTCAGAAACAATTTTGCTGAAAGGTCATACTGTGACCTTGATCTTCAATGTAGCTACCCGAATGCTGTGCGCGACGCGTCGTCTCAACATAGTGATCATTTATGTGAAATAGTTATTTAATAGGACCTTAATAACGAAGTTATGTGCCGTAAACAATTTTGCTGTAAGGTCATGCTGTGTCCTTGACCTTCAAGGTAGCAGCCCAAATGTTGCACGCGACACGTCGTCTCAATATGGTGATCATTTCTGTGAAATTGTTTCGAAATCTGATTCCAAATAACAAAATTATGAGCCTGACATTATTTTGCTGCAAAGTCATGCTGTGACCTTGACCTTCAAGTTAGCGAGCAGAAATTTTGCGCTCGACATGTCATCTAAATATGGTGATCATTTTTGTGATTTTTTTCAAACTCCGACTTCAAATGACAGAGTTATTGGTCGGACACGATTTTTCTGCAAGGGCATACTGTGACCTTGACCTTCAAGGTAGCGACCAAATTGTTGCGCGCGACACGTCGTCTCAATATTGTGATCATTTCTGTGAAATTGTTAAAAAATCAGACCCCAAATTTCAAAGTTTTTGGCCGGACACGACTTTACTGCAAGGTCGAGCTGTGACCTTGACCTTCAGAGTAGGGACCCACATTTGCGCGCGACACGTCGACTCAACATGGTGGTCATTTCCGTTAAATAATAAAAAAACCGACTTCAAATAACGAAGTTATGGGCCGGTCACGTATGAGACGTACAGACGGACGGACGAACGGACAAGGCGGCGACTATATGCTCCCCCGATTTTTTTTCGGGGAGCATAATTAACAGTTTTTAAGCTTTAACGAAAAACATAACCTATATGACGTATCCAAAACCTGACTTTTAATTTATTATTAACTCACAACCTGCATGCAAACTGTACTAAGTTGTATTAATAAAACGCTAAGCTCAAATCTGAAGAAATTCAATACAGTAAAAATCCTCTAAACCGGATCCTCTCAATACCGGAATCCCCATGAAACCAGACGATTTCGTCGGTCCCGAATTTGTCCCTTCTATTTTTAATGTGATAAAACACCCTGAATACCGGATCCTCTCTATTCTGGATAACGGGCAACTTTTTTCTGCCCAAATTGTTAGAATCAATGTTATTCGAACCTCTCAATACCGGACAACTTCAATCACGTCAAAGAAAAATTGAAACTGCATAACATTAAACACTTTGCTCAGTGCAATGGGACTATATTTATAAAGTGCACGATATGTTGACAATGACAGAGAAGAAAGTAGTAAAGAGGATGTGTAACGCCAAAATAAACAGATCACGATCGATGGATAATTTTGTTCTTAATAGATTTTAGATGTGTAAGCTTGCGTAGTATGCCAAGTTGTTATTTGACATAAATGCAGTGATTTTGTTTTATGTTCATGAAATGTGTACATGTATAAGAATACATATTCTAAGTTTTAAGAATGTATATACATTTTATTATTCAGTTGTTTTGAGCATATTATATCGTTAAATTACAAACAACACACACAACCTTGTGTCCCCTCGAAGTGAATAAAAAGAGCTGTTGAATGTAAAATATTGTTGGAGTGTCGATTTACCACCTACATGTATGTATATCCATATAGGAAAATTCCCTGTATACCGGAATCCTCTCTTAACCGGACATTTTGTCTGGTCCCGTTGATGTCCAGTTTAGAGGGTTTTTACAGTACAATGTTCCAGAATATCTCTTTGTTCGATGTGGTTAAGATTTTTCTTAAACAGCAAGACTTAAAATGTGTGTTGTACCTCCAGCAACCGACCTACTTTAATAACCGCGAGCCCAAAAGTGTTTTTCGTGTTTTTTAAAACACTATAATGTTTCATTATTTTTTAGAAACAAACATATAAAATGACTTGTAAATTGAGTAAAAAATGACCTCTTTCTCGCAGATTCGTAATAGTAAATAAAAGAGTTTTAGCATTAGCTCTGATCAACGTTTACCATTTTAGTTATCTTAAGTTATATTCTCATTTTGCGTGTGTATTCCGTATCACCAGTAGGGCGGAGTTTTTTTTAAAGATGCTATGCCTGTATCTTTAAGGTCAGAATTATTTTGGTTAATTACATGTTAACCATATTATTTATAAGCAGTGAAACCTGCTCCCGTAAATATGAGAAACCGCCAACTATAGTTATACACGCATATAAAAATATTACATAAAAAATAATTTGTTGAAGATGTGTGGCCCGCACATTTGGCGTTGTTTATTTACGTGTTGACACATTGCGTCGAAATTGTTAAATAGCTTGACTACAATCGATTCTCTCAGTTGACTCGGTGGTGCATAGGTAACGCATCTATTTTGGATGAAAGAGTCCCTGGTCTCAATTACAATTGTTTTGTTGCTGTTGTGTTTTACTTTCTTCCAAAAACACATTATTTGTCACAACATTTTGGAATCCCTTTTGCAATGTTTATTTATTTAATATACTTAACATATTGCAAATTTTGTGAACGATTATGAGTTTGTACAGATCTTAAGTTGTACATAATAACTCTCATTGTACTGTAATACAATATATAAGACATATTATTATTAAGAAATAATTGATATTTAAGTACATGTAAGTGCCGACAACAGTTAACAGCAAGGAAGTCCAGCTTTATTATCTCGCTGACCAAATGTCGTTTGCTTTAATTTTCTTTGTGTATCTCGTGCAACGTATCGTTAGCGTTAGAATTGACTAGTATATATGATTTTCTACCTGGCGTGTACTACGTGTAAACAATTCAGAAAAGTTTGACTTTAAAGATGCTAGATCTGTATCTTTTAGGTCAGAATTGTTTACATCTTACATTTAAACCATATTTATGCAGCGAAACCTACTCCCGTAAATATGAGAAACTGCCAAATATAGTTGTTCATGAATGTAAAATATTACAGAAACAATGACTTTGTTGAAAATGTTTGGCCCGCAAATTTGGCTTTGTTTATTTACGTTTCGACCCATTGCGTCGAAACAGGTAAATGGCTAGACTACAATCGATATTCTCAGTTGACTCCGTGGTGCAGTGGTAACGCATCCGCTTTGGGTGCAAGAGGTCCCGGGTTCAATCCCCGGCTCCGGCAAGGGTTTTTATGTTTGATTTTTTTTGTATTGTTGTTGTTATGTTTTTACTTTTTTGTCCAAAACACAGTATTTATCGCAAAACATTGCAATTCCTTTTGCAATGTTAATTTATTTAGTATACTCAACGTATTGCAATATTTGTGACCGATTATAAGGGTAAAAAGATACAGACCTAGCATCTTTAAGTTAACACGTTGGTTAATAAACATATATTTTAGTTACACTGAAACACCTCTGGATTACAAAGCGTTTGTAATAGTTTTAGACATACAACAACTAAGCACGCCGAATGACATGTTGCAATTGACGATCCATGTTCGATGTCATCGCGTAAACCAGATTAAAAATTCAAAGTGTGGTTGAAAGTGTAAAAATAAAATGTGTACGTCTAAAAAAAGGACATTATGCAATATTCACCTAGTTTGAGAAAGGACAAAGTTATATGAAAGCATAGTTTGCATAGAAATACTAGCCCCCCATTGAGTATAAATGGAACTGTATTCTCTCAGTGTATACAGCATACAATCCATTATCCCAAATACCATAACAACGCTTTATGACATTTAATTTTGCAAATTAAAAATCTCGCTATGCAAGGAAAATCGATTTCACTGTTTTAAATGTAAAACCTTAAAAATCGTACTTACGTCATCATCAGTTTTAAGATATCCTCTAGAACGCACTTGTTATTTGTCGTCACATAGGTATTTCACTAAGAAATATTTATCCGGGCGTGATAATCCCCTTAATGGCATTGTCAAGTAAAAATCAACACAAAGTCCACAGATTAAAACACAAAAAAATATAATGAAATATTAAAACGTTTAAGAATTATAAGGATGTTCAAACTTGCAAAACAATAAAACGTGAAGAAATGTGTAATGAAATACATGTAAAACAACTGAAACCAGACATTGCATTATGTACGACCTAAGAAACAATTGTTCACAATTTAGTTGCTGAATATCTTTTGTTGGCACCAGATTTTAATAATTTAAAGACCGTTTGCAACATGCGGTACTTTTGAATGATTTACTCAACAACTGAAAATTATAGCGTTAATTACTTAAACGTTAGATCATGATAAAAATTGCCTTTTTTGCGAACTAATATTTCTAACCGTGAATAACAGGTAATTAAATACAATTAACACATTGATAACACGCACGCTTTTATAGTGCATTGATTATTGTTTGTTTTTCATTGTAAACTGTATCAACATTAAAGCTATAATAACAGTTCAACAAAACAAACAGAACAGAACTATCGGAATATTAAAATTGCACATGTACGTACACGTAGTTGTACAGATTTCGAGGAACATGCATTTAAAACACATACTATCGTAATATCGGTATACTGACAAGGCATTACATTTATAAACATGATACACGTACATACAGTACTGTACTGTAAATAACAAGTGCATTTTGCTGACTTACGAATAGCCTTTACCTAAATGCTACATTCACGTGTACAGAGAAAAAAAAGCAATTGACTTGAACATTTGTTTACATGTTAATGTATAATTTATGTCTATAACACTGTTTAAGCACAAAAATGGCCACGATAAATGCAGTTTAATATTTAAATCATTGATAGCCGCCATTTTGTTTCCTCCGAGTTCCGCGGTGGAAAACCTCCGCAATCCGCGGAGTTTATTTTATGACGGTCTGTAAAATGTCCGTGGAGGAAAAAGTTAGAAAACCCGAGGAAAACGGACTTTGGAAATACTGATAAATTCTCAGCGCGGAAAAATTTCCTCGGAATTTCGCGGAAAGTGGGGAATCCGCGTGGAGTGTACTGTATATACATAAAACGTGTCAATCAAAACACTTAAAATTCATATTCAGCTATTTTTGAAGAGGGAACATATGTTTTCTCATCGTAAAATTATTGTAGAAAACTGATTTATAAGAAAAAAACAGTAGAGTTTATTTAATTGCTCAAATTAGTAAGTATTAATAATCTTACCTGAATACGTTTCGTACAACTCTGTGTCCTTATGATCTCATCCAGTTATTTCGCCTGTACGAACTGATCGTCGCCCCTATTATGACAAATGTTCAATGCATAAGGTATTATATCTATTTAATAGCAAGTAAACCTTGACATATACATAAGCAAGATATATCGCAATGGTTTAAATACGTTATACTACTTTATTTACAACGACACTTGCTGAACGAACCTGTTATGGGTATTACTTTAGCGATAATATGTTGTTTAAACATTGTACGTGTTCATATAAACGACATAAGTAATTAGGTTTTTTATTATTCTAATAAATGCTGAACAATATTAAATATTGAATGTTTGCTTATTTAGACTCAGTTTTTTTCTGATCAGTGGTTGCCAAAACAATTTAGAGTACTTTAACGCAATACCATGCGAAAGTTGTTATCATGCAACGTGTGAAAATGGGCATTTTTAAATGAAAACCGATTGCGTTCTAAACGTTCAACGGCGTATCGTTTTTATAACATTCTATTTCGTAGTTCTATTTCTATTTGATAAACAAGTCCGACCCTACCATTAGAGGTATATTCTCAAATAAACTTACTCGCTTGTGTGATATTATGTGTAAGATAGGTATGTATAGTTTATTATTGTATAAAAGAAAACATATCAACATAGCTGTTTTAGGTTTTCAACCTGGCGCTTAAGTTTGATACTCTGACATTTAAACAACGAGTTTCGCAAATAAATACAACAGCGTCTCAAAATTACCTACTAGTTTCGTTAAGATATATAAAGAAAAATCTAACAATTTCTAATTACTTTCAGCTTCAAGAACGATCAATCAATCTCGTTGCAGTTTTGCTACAAACTGTCAACAAGAAGAAACCTCATTTTGTTGCAGCACTGCACAATAAATTCAATACACATACGGCGTGGTTCATTAATTGCGCATCGTTGAGAGGTGAATTGGTCATGTATAATTTTATTAACATAATCAAATTGTGACAGGTGACTTTTTTCAATCTCAATGAGTATGAAGAATT
>Ga0224511_10005319_pt1 | contig 10058 bp, 2 predicted proteins | sample SF_May12_sed_USG_2_FD_169988 | JGI IMG/M metagenome (GOLD analysis project Ga0224511, IMG submission 169988) | Sediment microbial communities from San Francisco Bay, California, United States - SF_May12_sed_USGS_8_1 | ecosystem: Environmental > Aquatic > Marine > Sediment | place: USA... | reverse complement strand
TCTTGTTGCTAAGTGAGGTTTCCGTTGATATGCATCAACTTTTTCTCTGAAATGTAAAGGAAAATGCGCGCATGAAGAAAATGACGAAAACTGCTACATGACGAGAATTGCTCGCCTACCAGTAGAGCGGACAAGACTTGAAGACGGACGGACGGACCGACGGACCGACCGACCGACCGACCGACGCGACAAAGCGAATCCAGTATAGCCCCACCCACATTTTGTGGTGGGGGTATAATAACGAAAAATACACTTTTGTTGAAAATTTCAGATTAATACACTGACCGTGTCAAAAGTTATCATAGATTCAAGAGTGGCGGTTTAGAAATTTGGGCTAGTATACATGAACATAACTTGAATGTTAGATTGTTTGCTGAATAATACATACATGTGTAACGACGGTTTGACATACTAGCCAGTATTCGTAAGTTCAATAGTGCTAGTTTACTCCACAAGCGACCGACAGCTTCTTCATTTAACGTCGCAAATGTCTTGTATCGACACCTGTCGAACGGATGTTGTATATATATTGACATCTAAATATGTCTTTACAAGCAATTTTCCTAGCACATGTCCATATTTTAGCACAAGTACTTTATTTTCATTTACATAATGATACATTTATCGCTCTGTTTGTCATCCTTTAATTGCATCGTTGCACCGTGGCTGATAAGAATTCGGACTGCTTCTTCATCTTTAAGGCGACGCGCGGTATTTAGAGGCGTGTCTCCTACGTTGTCCTTTACATTAACATCTGCGTTAAATTTTATTAATTCTGTCATAACACTGTGCTTTCCACAGCTGACAGCGTCGTGGAAGGCTGTAAGGTTGTAGTTGTCCATATTGTCCACATAAGCGCCTTTATTCAGAAGCAGTTTCACTGTTTCTATAAATCCATTCCTTGATGCTAAGTGTAAAGGGGTTTTCCCACCACTGTCCACGACATTGATGTCTGCTGCACAGTTAAACAATTCTTCAGTTACTTCACAGTGTCCTCTTTGTGCTGCACAACTTATTGCACTTTGATAGTTTTTGTTAACAATATTAACATCAGCACCATTAACCAAAAGCATCTTCACAGCATCTCTATGCCCTTGAAATGCTGCCCAGTGTAAAGGTGTATCTCCATCGCTGTCCTTGGCAGAAACGTCTGCTTTACTATTGAGAAGCTCCTCGATTACACCACAATGTCCTTCCTGTGCTGCATCATGGAGGGCTGTTTGGTTGTTTTTGTCGCCTATATTAACATCAGCACCGTTGTTCAATAACAGCTTCACTGCATCGCTATGTCCTTTTAATGCTGCCCAGTGTAATGGTGTACGTCCATCGCTTGTCTTGGCAATAACGTCTGCTTTACTATTGAGAAGCTCTTCGATTACACCACAGTGTCCACCATCTGCTGCAACATGGAGGGCTGTTTCGTTGTGGTTGCCGGTCATATTAACATCAGCACCGCTGTTCAATAACAGCTTCACTGCATCTCCATGTCCTTCTTCTGCTGCCAAGTGTAAAGGTGTATCTCCATCGCTGTCCTTGGCATTTACGTCTGCTTTACTATTGAGAAGCTCCTGGATTACACCACAATGTCCTTCCTGTGCTGCATCATGGAGGGCAGTTCGGTTGTTAATGTCGCACATATTAACATCAGCACCGTTGTTCAATAACAGCTTCACTGCATCTCTATGTCCTGTTAATGCTGCAAATTGTAAGGGTGTATTTTTATCACCGTCTTTGGCATTCACGTCTGCTTTATTATTGATAAGATCCTCAATAACACCACAGTGTCCTTCCTGTGCTGCGTCATGGAGGGCTGTTTGGTTAATTTCGTTCACAATATTAACATCAGCACCGTTACTCAAAAGCATTTTCAATGCATCTCTATGTCCTTCAAATGCTGCCCAGTGTAAAGGTGTATCTCCATTGCCGTCATTGGCATTAACGTCCGCTTTCCTATTGAGAAGCTCCTCAATAACACCACAGTGTCCTTCATTTGCCGCAGCGTGGAGAGCTGTTTGGTTGTTTGTGTTCACAAAGTTAACATCAGCACCGTTATTCAAAAGCATCTTCACTGCATCTCTATGTCCTTTAAATGATGCCGAGTGTAAAGGTGTATATCCATCGCTGTCATTGGCATTTACGTCTGCTTTACTATTGAGAAGTTCCTCGATAACACCACAATGTCCTTCCTGTGCTGCACAATTGAGGGCTGTTTGTGTGTTGATGCCACCCGTATTGACATCAGCACCGTTGTTCATTAACAGCTTCACCGCGTCTCTATGTCCTACTATTGCTGCCCAATGTAAAGGTGTAATACCATCGCTTTCCTTGGCATTTACGTCTGCTTTATTGTTGAGAAGTTCCTCAATAACACCACAGAATCCTTTTTTTGCGGCATAATGTAAGGCAGTTTGGTTGTCTTTGTCCACAATATTTACATCAGCACCGTTATTCAAAAGCATTTTTACTGCAGCTCTATGTCCTTTAAATGCTGCCCAGTGTAAAGGTGTATCTTCATTGCCGTCATTGGCATTTACTTCTGCTTTACTATTGAGAAGTTCCTCGATTACCTCACAATGTCCTTCTTGTGCTGCATCATGGAGGGCTGTTTGGTTGTTTTTGTCGCCTATATTAACCTCAGCACCATTAACCAAAAGCATCTTCACAGCATCTCTATGCCCTTGAAATGCTGCCAAGTGTAAAGGTGTATCTCCATCGCTGTCCTTGGCATAAACGTCTGCTTTACTATTGAGAAGCTCCTCGATTACACCACAATGTCCTTCCTGTGCTGCATCATGGAGGGCAGTTCGGTTGTTGATGTCGCACATATTAACATCAGCACCGTTGTTAAATAACAGCTTCACTGCATCTCTATGTCCTGTTAATGCTGCAAATTGTAAGGGTGTATTTTCATCACCGTCTTTGGCATTCACGTCTGCTTTACTGTTTAGAAGCTCCTCAATTACACCACAGTGTCCTTTATATGCTGCATAACGGATGGCTGTTCGGTTGTTGTTGCCGCTCATATTTACGTCTGCTCCGTTTTGCAAAAGCATCTTCACTGCATCTCTATGTCCTTCTATTGATGCCCAGTGTAAAGGTGTATCTCCATCGCTGTCCTTGGCATTTATGTCTGCTTTACTGTTTAGAAGCTCCTCAATTACACCACAGTGTCCTCTATATGCTGCATAACGGATGGCCGTTCGGTTGTTGTTGCCGCCCATATTTACATCTGCTCCGTTTTGCAAAAGCATCTTCACTGCATCTCTATGTCCTTTTAATGATGCCCTGTGTAAAGGTGTATCTCCATCGCTGTCCTTAGCATTTACGTCTGCTTGACTATTGCTAAGCTCCTCAATAACACCACAGTGTCCTCCCTCTGCTGCACAATGTAGGGCGGTTTTGTGATTTTTGTTTTCAATATTAACATCAGAACCGTTGTTCAAAAGCATCTTAACTACATTTTTATGTCCTTTCGATGCTGCAAAGTTTAAAGGTATATTTCCATCCCTGTCCTGGGCATTTACGTCAGCTTTTCTAACAAAAAGCTCCTCAATTACTTCACAGTGACCACCCTGTGCTGCACAATGTAAGGCGGTGAGGTGGTTTTTGTTTGCATTATTAACATCAGCACCGATGTTCAAAAGCATCTTCACTACATTTGAATGTCCTTTAAATGCTGCACAGTATAAAGGTATATTTCCACCCATGTCCTTGGCATTTACGTCAGCTTTTCTAACAAAAAGCTCCTCAATTACTTCACAGTGACCACCCTCTGCTGCACAATGTAGGGCGGTGTGTTGGTTTTTGTTTGCAATATTAACATCAGCACCGTTGTTTAAAAGCATCTTCATGGCATCTCTATGTCCTTTAAATGCTGCAAAGTGTAAAGGTGTATCATCATTGCTGTCCTTGGCATTTACGTCTGCATTACTATTGAGAAGTTCCTCGATTACACCGCAATGTCCTTCCTGTGCCGCATCATGGAGGGCTGTTCGGTTGTTGTTGGCGCCTATATTAACATCAGCGCCGTTGTTCAATAACAGCTTCACTGCGTTTCTATGTCCTTTAAATGCTGCAAAGTGTAAAGGTGTACGCCCATCGCTGGCTTTGGCATTTACGTCTGCTTTACTATTGAGAAGCTCCTCAATTACACCACAATGCCCCCCATCTGCTGCACCATGTAAGGCGGTTTGGTGGTTTTTGTTTGCATTATCAACATCAGCACCGTTCTTCAAAAGCATCTTCGCTTCATTTCTATGTCCTTTCAATGCTGCAAAGTATAAAGGTATATTTCCACCGCTGTCCTGTGCATTTACGTCAGCTTTACTAACAAGAAGCTCCTCAATTACTTCACAGTGACCACCCTCTGCTGCACGATGTAGGGCGGTGTATTGGTTGTTGTTTGCAATGTTAACATCAGCACCGTTGTTCAAAAGCATCTTCACAGCATCTCTATGTCCTTTCAATGCTGCAAAGTATAAAGGTATATTTCCATTGGTGTCCTTGGTATTTACGTCAGCTTTTCTAACAATAAGTTCCTCAATTACTTCACAGTGACCACCCTCTGGAGCACAATGTAGGGCGGTGTGTTGGTTTTTGTTTGCAATATTGACATCAGCACCGTTGTTCAAAAGCATCTTCACGGCATCTTTATGTCCTTTAAATGTTGCCCAGTGTAAAGGTGTATTTCCATCGCTGTCCTTGGCATTTACGTCTGCTTTACTGTTGAGAAGTTCCTCGATTACACCGCAATGTCCTTCCTGTGCTGCAGCATGTAGGGCTGTTCGGTTGTTGTTGTCGCCTATATTAGAATCAGCACCGTTGTTCAATAACAGCTTCACTGCATCTCCATGTCCTTTTAATGCTGCCCAGTGTAAAGGTGTACGTCCGTCGCTGTCCTGGGCATTTACGTCTTTTTTACTAACAAGAAGCTCCTCAATTACACCACAGTGACCTCCCTCTGCTGCACTATGAAGGGCTGTGAGGTGTTTTTTGTTTGCATTATTAACATCAGCACCGATGTTCAAAAGCATTTTAACTGCATTTCTATGTCCTTTCAATGCTGCTAAGTATAAAGGTATATTTCCACCGCTGTCCTGTGCATTTACGTCAGCTTTACTAACAAGAAGCTCCTCAATTACTTCACAGTGACCACCCTCTGCTGCACGATGTAGGGCGGTGTGTTGGTTTTTGTTTGCAATGTTAACATCAGCACTGTTGTTTAAAAGCATCTTCATGGCATCTCTATGTCCTTTAAATGTTGCCAAGTGTAAAGGTGTATCATCATTGCTGTCCTTGGCATTTACGTCTGCTTGACTATTGCTAAGCTCCTCAATAACACCACAGTGTCCTCCACCTGCTGCACCATGGAGGGCTGTTCGGTTGTGGTTATCGCCCATATTAACATCAGCACCGTTGTTCACCAACAGCTTCACAGCATCTCTATGTCCTTTATATGCTGCCAAGTGTAATGGTGTAAGTCCGTCGATGTTCTTGGCATTTACGTCTGCTTTACTATTGAGAAGCTCCTCAATAACACCACAGTGCCCTCCATCTGCTGCAATATGAAGGGCTGTGTAGTTGTTGTTGTTGCCCATATTAACATCAGCACCGTTATTCACCAACAACTTCACAGCATCTCTATGTCCTTTATATGCTGCCAAGTGTAATGGTGTAAGTCCGTCGATGTTCTTGGCATTTATGTCTGCTTTACTATTGAGAAGCTCTTCAATTATACCTCTGTGTCCTCCATCTGCTGTATAGTGTAGGTCAGTTTTTATCATCTCTTTCACAATATTATCATCAGTAGCGTTGTTCAAAACCATCTGAATGACCTCTCTATGCCGATTTAGAAATGTTTGATAAAACAATGATTCCTCTTCAATAGTATTTGCATTTACGTGCTGTCTCGTTTTCAAATGTTCATTAGTATCAGTTTCGTCAGTGAATATACTTTCTGCTTCACTTTCAATGACCCAGCCATCTTCGTTCATCTTTTGCATCAGTATGTGCACATACCTCAGCAACGCCCTATAATACTCGCTGTGCCCACCTTGGGCAGCGAGGTGGAGGGCTTTCCCCGAATAAGTTTTTAATGTTAGGGTCAGCACCATAAAATAACAATTGTCGTATTGAACCTATTAGGTTTTCACAGGATCCCACAATAAGAGGATACGAATAAATATGAGAAAAGGGAAAGAAGCCTGCACTACATATACTATTTGGAAGAGCCCTTCCAGACTCAAGCAGTTTCTTCAACAAAGATGGTCGTTTGCGCATAACGATGCAAAGAGAATTGCCTGATATGCGAGTGTTAGGTTGAAGAAAGTCTTCTATATTCATAATTATTTGTTCTGCTAAAACAAATTGATAATAGGCAAGAATGTAGTCCAACAGATACATGTTTGTACCAACTGCACTTTTAGCACTCAAGGTTGGCCAACAAGAAGCATTAAACAATTTCAAATTGTTCTTGACGATGAACTGTAGGAAGGTTTCTACAAAGCTTCGTGACGCAAAACAAATGTGTTTCAATATGAAAGTGTCCTGAATATCGCTGCAACTGTCAGGCCAAATTAATGATATAATTTTCTGGCAAAGGTCAGTATACATACGAGGGGGGATAGTGACTTTCATATCACTTTCTTCAATTTCCGATAGAGTTAGACGCGTCATCAGAAACTCTTTTTGGCAAAGCTTAATGCATTCCTCTGGCTTGTGCTTGCCTAAAACAACACCTACCATTTCATAAATTAAGTTGTGAGTAAACGTATATTCACCTGTATTTTGATCAAACATAAATAGATATGAAGTATATGTTTTAAAAGAGTGTTTTAAGGTTTCAAGAAATTTGTGGTCAACAACAATTCCAAAACAGGCGGCTATGTTTTGTATATGGGGTGAAACGTTCATTGGGTTTTGAAGATCGGTGTCTTTAATTGTGTGGTTTTTCGTCGCCCAAACTGTCACCAATGCAATGAACTTATAAAACTGGTCAGGGTCTTTTGACTTGTATAACTGTTCAATATATGACTTAAAATGGCGCTCTGGTTTTTTAAAGAATTCAGAACCTTGACTAATGAATTCTTGTGTGGCAAATAACACCGCACATTCTGGAAATCCGGACACACACTCTTCTCTCTCACTAAATTTTGGGTTATATACGCCTATTGCGTTCCTAACGCAAGCATCCAAATCAACAGTTTCCTTGATGTGTTTACGTTCTAATGTAGCCTTTAATATCTGTCTTAACTCTTTTGCCGGCAGTTTCCGTGAGTTCAGGTGAACCGTGAGCCCAGCAGTCTTGAACATTGTAATTTTGTCCAAATCTTCATTAGCTTCTTCTATTATGTAATGCCGAGAAGTAATTATCACTTTAAGTTCCCTGTCCTTTGCACGTTGTTCAATATGACTCAAAACCGTCTTCCAAGTTGTCAAACGTTCATGGTCTAAAGATATACCACCAAATATGTCATCTATGATAACCGTGGTGAAGCATCGCAACGACCAGTTGACATCTTCCCAGTCACGGGCGCATTCCAACTTGACGCAATTTTCTTTCTTTAATCCACCTTCAAGAGCAAGATTTGCAGCCATTGCTGTTTTCCCTTCACCAGGATGACCTGTTAAAACTACTATATGTTTTTCTGATAGAACCTGATAGGCCTTCATGTACAGCTTTGTCTTGACAAAATGTGTGTCTGCTTTATCCTCGAGAAAGCGCTTTGTTGCATCTATAAAGATTCAATGAGGTGTATGTTAAATGACATAAACTGCACTGCATGTATTGGACTTTAAATATATCACATCACTTAATTTATTCAACGTATTTTTGTAAGATTTATGTCAATTGATATACCCACCTCTTAGATTTCTCATTTTTGGAGTGAAAAGATCCAACGACTTCGTCTTAAGTTCATTGATTTCATCTGTTAGATTCGACAAACCACATGACGCACCGAGCGATATCATTGCCTATAAGCAAATGCGTTTCATTGCTTTAGCATGAATACTTGAGGGAATCACCTTACTTATTGTCATGTACCACACAAAACAGAAAATATGTCCTCTCAATATTTGGCAACTTGTTTAAAACTTGTAATTTATCTCTTGACATTGGAACTCGTTAAATCAGACTTTCTATAAAGTGATCATTAAAGCAGATTTTCAACATTAACGAAAAAGTACAAGGTTCCACAATGCAGGATTTGATGCCACAACAACTTTGGTAACTAGAGAGGATATTATTTCATTTTTTAATGTTTTGTATGCGTCACACGACCAAGCCGCATTTATTATAAATAAGGTCTTTGCTATGTATTTGTGTTATGTATATGTAATGGATGAAGCCCATTAAATCACTATGCAAAGTCATTAGATTTAATAAAGCGCAATTTAAAACAATTTACTTTAATATTCAATTTAGTTTCGTGTTAAAAAACAACGAATCCAGGGTAACATACGTTTTCAAGAACGCTCCACTGTTTATTAAACTCCTTGTCGTCCAGATCAGCAGACGCCGCGTGGCTCATCTTAAACGTCGTGTTAAAGCATAACTAATCAAATTACCAAATAAAAGCACTATGGTTAACTAGGTTCGAAGTAGGTGTTAAACTGACCTTTGTAAGTCTTAATATTGTTACCGCTTAATAAAATCAGTTTCTTACGTACTTTTCGCCTGATATTGTTTTTAATAAATTATACTATAAATACGATATGTAACTTTTTAATAGCACACGTGTCCGATTTATTTTATTGTACGCATTAAATTATCATTTGACACTACTTAAACCGTAGCTTGACCGAAGTTAACACTAGTTAACAGTAGTGTAACGACTTAGCTTTGACGTAGGAATTTGCATGTTAATAAAGCGCTACCTAATACGGAAACGGCTAGGATTTTAAATAATCGCGAATGTATATCTAGTAACTTACCAGTGTTTCGATGAAATCAGATCGAAATAGAATTGCATTTTATAAAGATTTATCACTTCAATTTTTATATAAAAACAATGTGTTTTCTTAATGTAGATATGTTCTGCTCTGCTGTTATTGGTTTTTGGAATAGAAAATAGAGAGATAATTGGAAAATAAATAGTGTTTATGTTCAAGGAGGAAAATAGGGGAAATAGGGAAAAATCTAAGTAAAAACAATAGAAAAAGAGAGGGAATGTTGTTGATCATTTCATGGCCGCTACTTGTGTGAAAATGTATTAATTTTTGTGATGTCAAAAAGGCCCATTTTTGTAAATGCTGGTTAAGTTTTATTTTGTTGTGGTTTTTTCAGGTTCAATAGTTTTCTAGTAAACTTGTAGGTGGATTCTAGTGATGAAAACCATTAAAGTTCGTCACTTTTTTTCTATACTTTGATCCAAAAATATAGTACTTCATTAACATGATTATATATTTAATGCTTTTATAATGAATATTTGTACTTTTTTTCAAATAACACATTAATTAAATTTAGTTCAATGGTTATTCCGTTGTTTCGAAAACAGGAATTAAGATTATTCCATATACACTGTGTTATAGGGCACTGCCAAAACATATGAATTATTGATTCTTCATTACAAGAACACAGATCACATAAGGTTGAACTAACTAGTTAACATTTGAATAAGAACTTATTCGTAGGAATTATTCTATTTATTAGTTTGTATTGAAAGGAGTACATAGTGTTGTTTTTTTATTCATCTTTAATGTACATTGCATTTACAGACAATTACATGTAAAATTGTGAACATGTCTTGGTTTTTACAAAGTCAGCAAACACAAGTACGATTTTCTAAATATTTAGAAAGGTAAAGGTAAATCGTCACGAACGTATCTTGTGACAGAGTAACAGTAAGTTTGTCTTTAACATGTACTGTATCTGGAAGGTAGCATATGGAAACATATGAGAAAAAATAATTCAAAAACAGTTAACTCAAGTGTATAAAATCTTGCCATACCTTCGTAAATGTATCTAGCTTAACCAACTGAATAGCGACAAATTTTTCAGTAACAATCAATGATTTAACATGGTTCTGAAATGCATTTAAATTCAGAAAAACTCCCGC
>Ga0224511_10005318_pt1 | contig 10058 bp, 10 predicted proteins | sample SF_May12_sed_USG_2_FD_169988 | JGI IMG/M metagenome (GOLD analysis project Ga0224511, IMG submission 169988) | Sediment microbial communities from San Francisco Bay, California, United States - SF_May12_sed_USGS_8_1 | ecosystem: Environmental > Aquatic > Marine > Sediment | place: USA... | reverse complement strand
ATGTCCTCATGACACGTATTATGGGTACATATGTCCTCAAAACTCTGGTTTAATGTTGTAGATTTACTTTGCATAATGTGGACCCGTATCCATGAACATTCGTGTATTCTTATGTTGCAAACACACTCCTTTTCTGACAGCAAAAATGATTGATATTTTTGGATCAAATCCCAGATTTTGTACAACAACTGGGGTCAAATACGTTTTAAATTACCATGCGACCTGGCTTTTTAATTTTACAAAGTATAAATACTTTAAATATGATATCAACTATACGTGTAACTCAAAATCCAATCTGTGAATTTCAATACATGTGGTAGTACTAGTAAATATACATTTTGGTTATTTAAACGTTGAACTTTCTATAGTTTGAAATTTCTAAATTTGTAACATATAATTAAACGTTTGACTTTTCTAAACTTGTATTGTATTTTTCAACATTTGCATGTTCTAAACATACATTTTATAATTTAACATAAGTATTTTCTAAACACTTAACTTAATAATTTACCTCGAAGATTTCTAAACATGTATAAATGTATATATTATAATGCAACCTTTGGATACCTATTTAACGTTTCAATCTTTGAACGTTCTATACCTGTTTGACCTAACCTCAACATGCGGTATACGCTTCCATAGTTTTCTAGAATAGATAACCAACATTCGTTACATAACTTATCCTTGTTCGTACGACCGTCCGAAGCATGGGTTATCTCAGTAGTGTTTACATACAATACATGTACCGTACAGTTGCGGATGGGAGTGCAAGGTGATTCGTACCTGTGTCCTTTTAACCCATGATAGTCAGACGAAACTGATAGACGGATTTATTGTTCACCTTCCTGTTAAGGCAATAAACAATTTTCCGCTGTAATTTAAAAATGATATAAAATATCATAACCTTTCAATTTTAATTTTCAAAAAAGTGACTGTTTAATGATGCGGTCAAACTAAAATACATTGTACACTCTTTGAAATTAAATTTATTTGCTAAAAAGAATTGCACTGATATTAATACATGCAAGAAAACAATAATAAATACATTTGTCATATGTAAACAATGATTATAAATTAATGTGTTATCGCAAACATTTCACACAAATAACATATACAAATCAATGCACAAAATGTTACATTTGAAGCGAAACAAAATATTTTGCGTAAATGTTAAACATGATAAATATATTTTAATAAATCACCACAACGAATAACCTCCAGTCTTTCAATATTATATATACCAGGTGATTCGATAAGTACCCTGAATTCTTGATAAATTTCTGTTTCACTCTAAGGGTATCCTGACAGATCGTTGGTTAGTTGGGGCCACTTGTCTCTCAGTGACGTAGCAGCGGCCCCTAAACAGGTGCGTGACCCTTTCCCGGAAATCCTTAGTCCCTATGGCGTAGATAAGGGGATTTAGGAACGAGTTAGAAAACCCCAACACAAGCAGGTGCGTGCCTATGATTTCCTGGAGCTCACAGTTGTTAATGAACAGTTGAACCACAGTGGCTACAATAAGTGGAAGGCACGTTACGACGACGCAGCCTAGGACCGCGGCAAACGTCTTAACGGAACGTAACGTCCGCGCGGATATCCCGAACAAACCGCTGTTCCGTTTGTCCGACTGTAGACGCTCTATTGTCTGAATTTGCTTGATGTGAAATCGGGAACATTTGAACAGTTTGCCGTAAATTATAAACATTAGAACAATTGGAATCATTGCAGAGACGGTGAAAATGAACACGATATATAAACGAGGTAATACAAACATAAACGAGCAATAATACAGGTAGGTACGATCTTTCCAACCAAGTAGCGGCAGGAAGCCGACGAGCAGTGAAAAACTCCACGACCAGGCGATTCCTATTAACGTTTTCTTTTTCGTCATGATCGCTCGATATAGCAACGCCCGGGTGACAGCAATATAGCGGTCTATTGCAACGCACGTTAGTGACCAAACCGACGCTGAAATGGCGGCGACGGTCACCCCAATTCGCGCTAAACACTGATCTTGGCTTTTTTCGTTCGCTTTCGTCGCCACAGTAACGATTGACACAAACCCCACAAACAGGTCCGCCACAACTAATGATCCCAGGAACATGTGCGTCGGGTTGTGAAAGCGTCTATATGCAACGATGAAAAAGAACACAATCAAGTTAGTTATGATTATTAACACCGCCAGCGGCACAAGTACTTTCTGTTTGATGTATTCATGAACGTTCTCTGGGTCGGGCGGGCAATCGCTGACGTCTGCCGCGAACGACAAATTCGCCATCCGCTTCCAGTCGCAATCACTTCCGCTCGTGCATCCTTTCTGACCCCCGCCACCAACGGAAGTCGCCACCGGCTTTGCCGGAAGTACCTCGACCCAAAAAACGTCCATTGCCGCCGCTGTAGTCGCTGCCATATACGTGCGGTTAGTAGACGCCTCTGACGGAATCATGATAACAGAGTTCTGCCGCGTAATGCAGTAGCTTTTAAATTTTCTGGGCAAAGAGCCCTTGACGCCGATAAGGCAATGGCACAAATTTATCTGCACTCGCAGAACGTCGGAGCACCATTGACAACTGATCACAAATGTCGCAGTTTTATGAAATTCTGTACAACTAAAGGCCGAACGTCAAAACATGTCTTTATTAATTTTTATGATGTAGAAGTCAAAACATATCCCTTGTCACAGATGCGGTTTTCGGCAAACGCATGTAGCACACAAGCTCGATTTTAATCCAGCAAGTAACACGTTGAAAGCTTTAAATAGTTTGTTTTCATGCATCCAACGCGAACTTGTATATTCAGTCTTATATTGTTAATCCCTCTTTTCTCCTTACGACTCGTTACTACGAAACTGTGAAGATGATTGTCAATTGAAATAAAATCAAATTTCTAAATCTTGCTTAACAACTTAACAACTAAACACGTTTGTTGTTTAAATTGAATCACAACGGTGTTAAAGTTTCCTTTTAAAGGCATTTTTTCTAATAACATTTTTAGTTTTTATCCAATTCAATATGTCAACAAGTTGAGAAAGTATAGGTATAATTCAGCGGTCTAAATCTGCAAGTGTTTCATCACTGACATGACTCACGATCAATGTTGTAGGACTAGGGTACATAAGCTAACACCGATAAGCGAGACTTAAAATAAATCAACGTACATAGATTTCCGTGTACTAAACGCGGACTTGAAGCATTTTTGATGTCCGGCTATTTACGGGTACCTTGCGATGATAACACAAAAACCTAGATTTAATTCACGTGACGTATATTTAAGGTCATACTTGTCAGAACTAACATGTGAACTAACTTTGATGGAATATTTAATCTTAAAGCCTTACTATAAATGTCTACAATTTGCATCCAAAAAATGTAACAACGAAACGTAGGTTTGAATCGCACTTGCGACAACATGAACAAAAAATCCGTTTATAAAACTATTTTAACTTTATTTCAAAAGTTATCTTGTTAAAGTCATATTCGTTTCATTTGGTCTAACGTTACTTGTTTGTCTCTAAAGAACTTGTGACAGGAAAGCGTGGGTTCGAATCGCACGAGCGGCAAACTGACGGTCGTACGGCGTTCATCGTCAGTTATCCCCCGTTACATTACTCCGCTTTGTTGCGTATGGAGTGTAACGGAAGAAAGTACTGTGGTTGCCGACGATGTACGGTGTTTAGATACATGTAGGGTCCTTGACATTGTGCCCAAGGCAATAGGACAAATAGTTCATTATTGTTGATATTATAACTCACGTGAGTATATGGCCAGTCACTGGATGATATAGAAGGTAAACACTAACTAGTACAATCACAGTTTATGTACCTGTTTTGATAGGAAATGGTGATACTTCAGGTTAAACATGTTAATAGCATAAAATGACGGAAGAGGAATTATCCGGGAGGGAATTGGTCTGTGATTCATAAACAGCAGTACAAGGCAATGTTTTAATGATCGAAGTATTAGAACTATTTTTTCTACCCCGGACAATTCCTCTCCCGTATTTTGCCACCCCAGACAATTCCCCTCCCGTCTTTTGCCACCCCAGACAATTCCCCTCCCGTCTTTTGCCGCCCTGACAATTTCCCTCCCGTCTGTACATTGTACATGAATTATATGTGTAACGAAAATAAAGCCAAAATAATTTTTTCTGTCATGTGTTTGTTCGTCGTACATTTCTATTGTGAGTGTTTTTAAGCTGTACCTTTATTAAATGGAAAAGGCAGATACACGTCGGAACGTTACCAAACGAAATACATTTAGCATCTTTAATAGAAAACAACAAGATCTAGCTTGACATTTTATGACTTAATACCTTACACTATGATAAAAGATAACGTACGTCAATAGAATTGTTTAGCGTTCTTTTCGAAAAACGCGCTCATCAGCATTTGCGTAGAAATATACAACGAACGAACGCATGACAGCATGATTTATCTTTAACTCCATTGTTACACATATGATACATGTACAATATACAGACGGTTTGGAGGATTGTCCGGGGAGGAAAAAGGACGGGAGGGGAATTGTCTGTGGTGGCAAAAATAGGGGGAAGAATTGTCCGGCGAGGGAACTGTCCGGATATCGCTGTTAATAGCAGCAAACATGGACCAATACGTTTCAATCAGGAACACAAATCTTAAGAAAGGTGCAACTTAAATTCCTTTTACATTTGTGTCTGACTAAAGTCATATTTGTTGCATTTATCACTGCTATCTTTGAAATCCGCCTTAAAAAGACTCCCGATAAAATGTTAAGCGTGCAGAAAAGTATTTAATCTGTATTTGCTTTTGAATGTTTTACCTATATGTTATGCTTACGAATGGCATAATGTCTCGGTCACTAGAAACGAACTGCAGCCGGTCGATGTCTATTCTAACCGATTCGACTGTGAATTTAAACCGACCGATGCCAACGGCGATCGTACGTGCTTCGGACCATTTGACTGACAGGTCGATTATCTCACAATGGTGATGAGCATCTAAGTACATGTATACAATAGTACATATACTATTATTATTAATGATATAAAAAATTAAAACTATTCGCAAATTTCAATATTGTGCTGAAGATTTAATCCATTTAATCATACGTGAAAAAAAGCTATTTAAAATCACAAATGTTGACGGTTCTGTTCTTAATCGTATCCAAAGATTAAAAAAACATTGATGAATTGTTAGGAAGGCCGTCATATGAATCCAAGGTCCCACGCAAGTATGTTTTATAGATAATCCTTTTGACTTTTCTAAACCCATATTAAGGGGACGTTTTAGGCAAGCCTTATCTGACATATATCTCAGGAGCAACAATATATATCAAAGCTAATGTAAACAGTAACTGGCAATGGCTTTAATCCCGTGCCACTTGGTCCCTGTGGTTGAGCGAACAGTTGTGTAATAAATTAGAGTATTGAGGATTAACTAACTGGGTCGGAAAAAAGATCAAGTCATACATTAAAGAAAAATATCCCTCATACCACGTATCATATGATTTATCAAGGCCAATATGATTAGATACAGTAATACAAGTTACCTCGTGTCACGTAAGGACACACATTAATTGGGTCGGGGTCGTTGGTTCTTGAAGGGTGCTTTAAACTGGCAGGTCATCGTGCCTCTCAAAACTTTAAATAAAAGCATCTATATATATATATGTATTTAAAAGCTATTGTTAAAAATGCATCTGTCGTATAAATCATTAAATGTCGAAATATCTAACATTATTATGCTTGAGATCTTAGTTAACTTTATCGGACTTGAATAAGAGATGACATTAACAAGGCTATCCGATTATGGCGATAATGCAAGACGCAGATTATACAACTATCTATATTTACGATTACATTTGTAAATATCAATATCAAGTATTGACTCAGTGAGGGAAATTAAGAATGGTACATTTGAGATTCGTGTTCGTACACAGGGTTCTTGTCTGGTCAGAAACACGTCTTTGAAGAACTAAAAGTACCAATTCAAAGTAAGGAAAGTCATCCAGAATAAGCATAGTTATGTTGTGTTTGAATATCAGTTCTTAACCATTATATGTGCTACATACTATTATATTGCTATGATCATAGACCTATATACCATGGTTTATAATTGTATTGTATATAATTTATTATGTCAGTGCTAAGCTGATCGAAATTGGGGTATTGTTATATGGGTCGGGTCGATGTATATATGTCACCAAAGTAGGATTTTACAGATAACTTTAGGAACAAATAAATCAACATTTTTGCTTTCGATATATTAAATCATCTGTACATAAGATAAGACTTAATCTGCCGCTACCTTAACTTCAGGCACACACTTGATTGAAGGGATGTATTAAGAGAGCATCAACCATCTGGGATAAAACACCGGGCCAGGTTCGTTCTTTCTTAATAGAGGTCAGTATTAAAACCGTATGTCAGCGCCCTTCTTATCTCGATCAATCGTCGACTGTTAACTTAATATCTCGAATAGCACCAAGCAGGTTCACGTGTGTCGATATGGCTAATGGGAGGGGGGGGGGGCATCGAAAATATAAATTGAACCCATAGAACTTTCCAAGAATGGTTTTAGTCCAAGAAGAAACTAAAAAAGAACTACAAAGACAAGCAATGAACGTATCATGTTGAAAAACGCATGTAAAATGTCATTTGACAAAGACAGTGTTTAAATTGCTATCCAAGGGAAGTTAGAATTGCACTCTTTTAACACTTATTACTTCTCTTTGATGTTTTCAATTCAACGGTATATTTCAAATGCATGGCTATAAGAATTATATCTATATATAAATTAAATCTGGATTTAATTAAGTCGAATACTAATGCACCTATGAATGTATTGATCGGAAACTATTTAGGCAAACAAAGTCACTGTAACTTTCACCATTAGCTCAGCAGTCAGCACCTTGCATTAAGAGGTTATTAAAAAGTATTAACCTCTTATTAATGTGTGACCTATTCGTGACCAAGCCAATCGGGGTCACTTACTACCCGAGACTAATGCCCATATGAAGTTGTACGTCCAGTGACCTATGCGTTGCCAAGTTAATAGTCAGAAACCGTGTTGGCATATATGGTCACTGTGATCTCGAAACCAAAGAATAAACTTGGGCAATCATTCTGCTATGGGAGCTAACTCATATAAGCAGCATACAATAAAGTATAAACACTAATTTAGATTATCTCCACTTATTGCATTGATGGTTAAAGTTTTGATAATTTCAAGTAGATCGCTTCTCGGGTACTTGATCAAACTATCATGCAACATTGCCAAGTGCATGCCCTTTGATTAGTGGGATTCAGTTGAAACGGAAGCAACACACAACTGATGACAGCGTACACACGCAATCATGGTCAAAACATTAAAACACATTTGTACTTTGATGAATTTAATTTGTTTGTATCAATTCAAATTAAAAAAAAAAGGTACATTTAATACTACATGTACATGATAATACCATTCAACAATCGGTATGACCAACAGGCGAAAAGCCCGGACTTTTTGCGAAAAGCCGATGTCTCGAAGAAAAGCCCCTATAAAATATAAATTAAAGGGAGTATAATAGATATCTTTCGTGGAAAACATAGACCACATTGATTTGTTATTATGTTTACATTGTTTTCTTTTATGTAACATACGATTTGTATTTTAGCTTTTTATATACTTAAAAGTGGCTGAGTATGTCTGCACAGGATAGCGGGGCATATAAGATAACAAAAAGCAAACACATTTAAACAATTTGGTGTAATAAAGTTCGTAACGTCATACATGTATATAGTTTATATATGAACAGTGAGAAAGTGATTAGATATTAAATTATAAAAATGGATATACAATTGGTCTTTATAATGATTGACAAGCCGCGCATATCGTGGATTTTCACTTCAGAAAACTATCTTCTTCCATAGAACAATTTGTTCCATTAGATTGACTCAGAAGCTGTTTCTACTTCCCTGGCTTGTCGCCCTTGAACGTCACCGGCTCCGCGGACACGCACGGCGGACATGGCCTCCCTTATCTGGGCGTTGTCAAGGTGATCCTCGGCTGAGTAGAGCATCTGTCTCAGCGCCATCAACGCCAGAATGTCAACGCCCGTATCGAGTGTCATTTCCGTCTCATACTTCTTTACCGGAAGAACCTGATTCGCCGATATACCAAACAGACGGGCCGTTTCCATAACAACCTCTTTTACTTGTGTGTTCTTAAACACTGTAGACACATCAGTAGCGAGTGTGGCATCTACCTTGTCGACTTTGGACAGCACAACAACTACTGGTATCTCTGAAATGAACAATTGCAAACATACCCTTTTTTTCGCTTTCAACATTTATTTTAAAATAATATCAGAAAAAGGAAAAGAAAGCATAGCCTTCATAGAAAAATAGTAGCATTGGTTTTATTGAAGTTGTTCATCCATGGTAATGATGCCACACCGTTGTGTTTTTTGGGGTATAGAAACATGGAATGTATATACATGTAGTTATGCATCTCCTATTACTAACCGTATTGTGTTGCCAGTTGTTCGATTCCCTTTAATTTGGCTAACATATCAGGTTGTACTTTTTCTGAGGCATCCAATACAAAGGCCAGGCAATGTATGTGGTTGGAAGGTTGTGGTTTAAGTACAAACGATGGATCTCTCGTGTTCAACGGCGCCATAGGGTTGAACTGGAAAAAACAACAGTTTTTCGTAAGTAAAGTGCGTTGACCGTGGTTGGATGAGAAAACATGAGATGGTGTCATAAGAAGAGACTATTAGTATAATGACTAAAGGAATTGAATAGAAATCCGCGATTAATTATCGAGACATATTTAACAAGACTATGTGAACAAGAATTCCTTTTTTTCTTACTCAATAAGTGAGAAAGTATAATGATCAAGAAGGCCATTTCCTATAATTTTGACCATAGAGCCCAAGCAGTGTCTACATGACTGTAATGTCTACACCTTGGCTTTATATCCATAGAAACAACAATACGCATTTGTTATACACTGTTAGTTAAACCCAAAGAATATTTTTCTATTTTTGCTATTATTTATTAACGTATTAATACCGTCTAAATCAATGTTGTTTGGGACCAAATATATATAATTGAAAAGAAAAAAGTAAAATGAGGTTTAAAAAAAGTCGGTCTACTTAAATTAATTAACGCCTATATACTTCCTTTATGTAACCATAAACCTAGCCATATCAATATAAATGACAATGTTCAAAGTTATCAACTATTCACATCAAGTTTTATTTTTGTGACATTTTTAAAAACAGAATCGTTATGCCGTAAAACTTTTTAACATGTCTTTCTTGTTCTGAAAATATCCACATTCTATGTATATATAAGCTGTTATTTTATGGTAAAAATAATTAGGAGGCAGAGCTTACTCGTTTATTTATCTCTGACATGTGACATTTATTGTCAATGACGATATCCATCTACCTGATAGAAGTCGGGCACGTGGCCTCCCAACAGGAAGTTGGCCTCTATCGGCTCCAGTCCGGATTTCTCCTCGATTCCTGGCGTGTCGCACAGCAGGAAATGTAGGTTAGATCCACTTTTGCCGCGCACTGGGAACGGGGTGTACTGAACATTCATGCATAAATATTGAAAACGATTGCGTGCTAGTAACTAACAATTCAAATCTACTGAGATGACCACAACAAAAACTAGGTTCTCAACTTAACAATGTTTATATTGAAAAACTAGGTTTGCAATGTGCGCCGGACTCTGTAGGTTCTTCCAAATATACAAGAGGGCCCAGAGGGCCCTGGGTCGCTCACCTGAGGAAAAGGTCAAAGGCAACAGTGGAGCCAATAATAGAGAACCCCAGGTGCATAATTTGAACAACTTTGGTAGAGGACCTTTTGATGATGTTATAAATGAAATATGTAAGCACTGGGCCTTGTAGTTTCAGACAAGAAGATTTTTGAAAGTTTCATTTTAAAATCTATTTATTGACCCGTGACCTACTTATGCAACCAACCGGAACGGTTTAAACAACATTGGTAGGGGACCACCCAGGGATCATTCCTATGAAGTTTGGTCAAATTCCCATTAGGGGTTCAAGAGAAGATGTC
>Ga0224511_10005317_pt1 | contig 10058 bp, 7 predicted proteins | sample SF_May12_sed_USG_2_FD_169988 | JGI IMG/M metagenome (GOLD analysis project Ga0224511, IMG submission 169988) | Sediment microbial communities from San Francisco Bay, California, United States - SF_May12_sed_USGS_8_1 | ecosystem: Environmental > Aquatic > Marine > Sediment | place: USA... | reverse complement strand
ATCTAGAGGTCCTTTACCAAAGTTGTTCAAATTATGCCCCTTGGGTTCACTATTATTGGCTCCACTGTGACCTTTGACCTTTTTCTCAGGTGAGCGACCCAGGGCCCTCTGGGCCCTCTTGTTTTAATTCATTTTGTTTTTTAGTTTATTTAACATGTGTTAATGTTAACACTTAAAATACAAAAATACGTAGTGGTCCAATTTTGTGCTATTTCAAAACCTGCACAATTAATTAACCATTATTTAAAATCCTAAATTACTTGGTTGTATACAATAACAAATGCGCAACTCATGAGTGTCCACATCTCAAATAATGTTATTTCACTGAAAAATGTACTTTTATAAAAACTTTGGACTTGATAGTGTTTTTGTCCCTCCAGCAAATCGCCGTTGAAGCTATTGTCCACTCTGCCTCGAAGAAGGACCGATGTACGGGACTGCTGGCGGAGGCTGTGCCCGTGTTGAAGCGCCTCTATCATGATGGAGCAGACGAAAACATCAAAGTTCGAGCCCTTGTGGTACGTTACTCTGTTAATTGACCTTACAGGGACTATTTTAAAAAGAACTTATGTTATGTTCTTCCTTATTTCTTTTTCTCTTCAGTAAGGTTTAATTAATGTTCTTAAAGACATTTTTATCATATTTGAGTTTAACACAATATTTATAGGAATTATCAAAATGGGATGACCAGTGATAACTTCCTTAAAACTGTCCATTATCAGTTTAAGCTCTATTTGCTTATCAAATAAAGCATTTTATTTACATTGAGTTTTAATAACAATTGCAAATATTTATTGTAGTTCAATTTTAAATTAATTAAATTTATGTGACATCACACTTAAATGATTGCATTGTGTCTATATCAGGGCATGTGCAAGCTGGGGTCATTCGAGGGGTCGGACGCCACAACACGACCGATGGCGGACGGCTCCACGGTCACACTGGCCAAGGCTTGCCGACGGTAAGAACATGTTCTGTGTATGCTGCCTAAATAAATAAAGTTTCTGAAGCTAGCTACTTCCACATTTCTTTTACCATTGGAATGAACCTCACTAAGCAAGAGAAATTTTAAGCCCATTGATCAACATAGCCCAGAGTTATGTGCCCTTGAACTTTGTTCCATTTGGGCGGTAAAATAAGTCACATTCTGTGACAAAGCTCTAGGTTACAAATGTCTGATACCATGATGTAGAAGGTTCTTGGTTAGATAATTCTCAGGGTTCACATATGCCCTTGTTCATATCAAACTCAAGGTCAGACCAGTCAATCCAACTATGGGAGCTAACACATTTGTATCCTTAACTTAGACACTGATCACACATTTTGGGTGCCAGGTAATGTATATTAAGCAGTGGTTGACTAAAAGCCTTGTACACCTTATTGTAGACATTGTTAATCATATACCTCTCGGATTCACAAATTTCCAGGCTCCTGTCCATCCCCACTTCAGACCTGTCCATTGAGCAGTGGGCGACAGAAGTACTAGTGTACCTTACCCTGGAAAATTACCGCTTTCTGGTCCTAGATGATGTTAATCAATCCTTTGTTTGACATATTCCCAGGTTCCTGTCGAACCCCACCTCGGACCTGTCCAAACAGAGGGTGATGGAAGGTCTGGCGTACCTCGCCATAGATGCTGATAACACTGCTTGTACAAAATATTTTAATCATATATAATTTAATATTTGCAGGTTCCTGTCGAACCCGACCTCGGACCTGTCCATCAAGCAGTGGGCGACGGAAGGCCTGGCCTACCTCACCCTGGACGCAGATGTGAAGGAGGAGCTAGTCACAGACCCCAAGGCCCTGTCAGCCGTCATACAAGCTGCATCAGTAGGGAGACTCTTGATTTCTTTGAAAAAGAAAATAATATTTTATTCTTTGTATATATCAGGGTGTTTGACCCAAACGCACCAAAATCAAGCAAAAAACTCCAGTCGGTTAGGGCTTAACCTTTGGAAATGTTTGCTACATCATTCAGGCTAAACAGAAGAATCAGATTTATTTTGTAGTACTGGCTACACGCACATATTTTTTGTTTTGAACTGTATGAACCTAAATGTAAATTCTTACCATTGACAGCAACCGAGTCAGAGCCTGATGTACGCTGCGTCCACGTTGTTTGTGAACCTGACCAACTCATACGACAAGCAGGAGATCGCCCCCGAGATGATCGAGCTGGCCAAGTACGCCAAACAACACGTCCCCGAACAACACCCCAAGGTACGGCCTAAAACATAATGTCTTGGTATCCTTACCCTGCACTACCTTTTTTCAGCTTTCCAATGTCTTTTTATGCCCCCGCCATTCGAAGAATGGTGGAGGGGTATTAGGTGTTACCCCTGTCCGTACGTGCGTTCGTCCGTCTGCCCGAAATTTGGTGTCCGCTCTATAACTTTTGAAAGTTTGCATCGATTCAATTTAAATTTGGTATGTTGATATATAATATCAAAACACAGGTCAAGTGTGATTTGGGTTACAATCCACTAATTTTTGACGGAGTTATGCATTAGTCAATGCATTTAGCGGGGGCATCTGTGTCCTATGGACACATTTCTAGTTTCCTAGTATCCTGACCCTACACTACGTTTTTTCGGCTTTCCCATGTCTTCTTTTAATTTCATCGTTAAAAGATCTGAAGAAGAAAAAAGTTCCCAACCCTTTCTACCTACTTTGGTTCAAGTGATTACCTGAAACACACCCATTTGTTAAGGCGTAAGTTGATGCTGTGTATTTTCACATACATTGGTCCAATTACTAGTATAAATCCTTTAGAAGAAACCGTTGTTTTGTAGTTTGTTTAATAGAGAAAATTAACATGTATTATTCTTAACAACTTCATTTACTGGTACAGGTTTTAGGTGTATGTCCCTTTTAGCATTTATTGGATTGTACTGCATTGAAAGGCTTTGTAATACATTACAATCCGCTTATAAGGAACTCATCGGGACTATGAAAAGATGTTCCTCATAAACGTAGTTCCTTATAAACATACAGTAAACTAGTATCTTGGTATAGATTTGGGAATGAAAATCAGTTTTTATAACCGGAAGTTCCTTATAAGCAGGTTCCTTATATTAAGCAGAATTTACTGTATATCTTTGCAATGTATTTAGGTTAAATCTTTTTCATTTGTCAGGACAAGCCAGAGTATGTGACAGAGAGGATTTCACGGCTGATGGAGGCCGGCATGCTGCGATGTCTGGCTGCCCTCTCCAAGTGTGAGAGTCAGAACACACGCGAACAGGTCTCCAGGTACGTAGCTTTTAAGTTTGAATTATTTGTTGTTGTAAAACCAGTCAATCAATCAATCAATCAATCAATCAATCAATCAGTCAGTCAGTCAGTCGGTCAGTCAACTAAACAAATATGTTCCATGTTGTTTACATTTGACTTTCTGTATTAATGTGCAGCATCCATCAGTCAATTAATCGATCAATCAACCTGTCAGTTAATCTATCAATTACCTAGTCAATTAATCAATTAGTAAGTCATGTTTCATGGTGTATAACACACTTGCTTATAGACTATTTATGTGCAACATCTGTCAATCAATCATTTAATCAATCAATCACCTATAAAATCAATCAATCAGTCTATCAATCAGTCAATCAATCAGTCTATCAATCAATTGTGTTTCAGGGTGTACAACACAGTGGCTGTGACAGAGAGTTACAGAGGTCAGATTGTCCAGGGTGGAGGAGTCAAGGTACCAAGATATCACTATAGTGTTAGAAATTAACATATTGATGACCTGCTTGTCTGAGCATTTGAAATGATGTTTGGTTCAACAGAAGGCGGGAAGTTACATACCGTCATAATGCAAAATGTCATTGGAGCCATTCAGATGACTGAATCCTTTGAGTATTGCTGGCAATGCACACATGTAACATTTGACAAAATGTGCTATCCTGAGTTTTTCAGAAAAATCGGATGTAATTTCAAGCATCCTGTTGATACATTTATTGCTAAGATATTATTATACTACTAGTGGTACAGTTGGCTACATTATGTAATATATGTCCTTATTTGTCACGATTTGTCACGATTATGTTACCCGTCAAATGCTTTACCACAAATAAAAAGAACTTTATACTTCGCCCCTGCCTCCTTTTACCTGGTGGCGATTGTTTACAACAATTTATGGCAATGTAAATATATTTGAGAGTAACCCTTTGCTATAACATATTCTTTGTCTTGTGTGCCCAGGTGTTGCTGTCGATGGCGCTGGATTGTAACACGGACCCGGGGAAACACGCCGCCTCCCAGGCCCTGGCCCGTCTCGCCATCACCACCGACCCCACCATCTCCTTCCAGGGACAGAGGGTATGTACTGCCAAATTAAACGTTTCTGTGCAATTTCTTTTTAGATTTCTGCTGACAGAAATTGGCAGTCTTGGGCCTGAAAGTATGTACTGTCTATACATTTTTTGTTGACTCATTGAAAATTTCTCAGGGATCATTGATACAAAACAAGGTGCTAAATCTGGTTAAGGTGTTTCTTACATCCGTCTAATGTGGGAAAACTTTTAATCACTTGCAGAGTAGAGCCTAGTACACATACGGGTGAACACATATATACTATGTAGACTGACCATGACATGATCTAATCATATGTGAATATGTAAGAAAATACATAAAATCACCAAGCAAACAAACATGTTGTTTGTTCTGTCATCAGATGTACGAGGTGGTCCGCCCCCTGGTGTCACTGCTCAACATCGAGAGGTCCGGGCTGCAGAATTTCGAGGCCCTGCTGGCGCTCACCAACCTTGCCTCCATCAGTGACTCTGTCAGGTAATTCACAAATGGTTCTTCATGCTGTTTCATCCTTGAATCAAATAAGGCTTAAACTAACATTCTGCTTGCTTCCCATTACTGTCTGACAAATAACAAAAAAGCATTGTGATCTAAATATTTTCTATTGCCAGTGTTTTTTAATTTGTTTCTATGTTTTCTTTCGCCTTTTTACTAAAATTCAGTGTTAAATTTTGGACTACTTGTTGACATTTACTTACAGTGCATTCTGGACTACTCAAAGACTCATTACTAGCATTAGTTTCCAGTCTAATAAAGCAATAACGAACAAGTATAAACAAGGCCAATGTTTTCATGCACTCCCTGTATATTACAGACAGCGTATCGTGTCGGAGAAGGCGTTGCCCTACATTGAGCAGTGGATGTATGAGGAACATGAGCTGATCCAGCGAGCCGCCCTCGAGTGTATGTGCAACATGGTCCTCAACGAAAAGGTGAGATCATTTACAATACATGTTGATTATGGTGAATAATGCACTCGCTGTGCCATTTTTTTCCTTTAAAATGTAGCCTCTATGTACATTTAGAGTAATGTGTGATATTTTGGTTAAAATAGTTTATAATGATGTAACAGATCATGCGCCTGCTTTGTGTAGTCAGTATTGACTTTTGGCAGTATAAAGTTGAAGTTGATCATGAAATCCCTGCATATGAAAGAAGTTCATATATTTTCACTCCCAGGTGGCGAAGACGTTTGAAGGTGAGAATGACAAGGTCAAGTTCATGACCTTGATGTGCGGGGACGAAGACGAGAAGTGTATCCGTGCGGCCGCTGGTGCCCTCGCCATTCTCACGTCAGAAAGCAAGGTCGTGTGCAAGAAAATCACACAGGTACGACTCTTAACTTTTTCTGTGACCCCTGTAATAGAAAGCAATTTATAAGAGTAACCAAATATAGTGTGCATGACTTTTAATATCAATTAATCCATTCTCACGTCAGACAGCAAGGTCGTGTGCAAGAAACTTTCTGTGACACTGGTATAAGAAATCAAGTTCTAAGAAGTCAAATTTTTCTCCATTCTCAAACTTGAAAGTGATTTGTGTTCAAGATAATCACACAGGTGTACCATGTCTTGGTATAAGACTAGTTCTATACATTGTTTTGATTACAATAAATCAGTTTTTAGTAGTGACCTTACTGTGTTGAAGTTGTGTAAATATTCAGGTAATCAATCAATATTTGATCGCCAGGTGAACAAGTGGGAGGAGCTACTGCTGTCGGTGGTGGTGAACGAGTCGACGGACATCCAGCACCGGGGCTGCTACATCGTCCGTAACATGGTCCACGCTGACAAGGACATCGCTGAGAAGGTCTTCGCTGGACAGGTAGGGGGCACTTCTGGGTTTTGTTTTCTAATCATCATTTTGAGATTGTGTAGTATGAAATTATTTTAATTCATGGGCACAAACTTTCATGGTTTAAAGATGATGAGGATTTTCAATTTTGGAAAGAAAAAAGTCACCCTTTATGGTGTTTATTTTGCCTTTAATTTGTGGATTGCCCTGCCCATGACAAATAAAAATGATATCACAATAAAAGCAATACATGATCATCTTAGTAAACAGACATATAATTTATGTTTCTAACTCTACTAAGCAGATTCAAACTCTATGATAAGTATTGTAAAGCTTCACTTATTTCAATGTACATGTAAAGTATAAGAAACATTACATTGTACTCATTTAAAAAACATTTTAATTTGCAAACAATTCTTAAAACGCTTTTACAAAATTGACTTCCCTATATCAGTATACATGTATAGTTATAACATGTGGTGTAGTATAATAATATATAAATATAATGTTGTGTTGTTCCCGCAGTTCCTAGAGGTGTTGATGGCGGTGTCCATACTGACGGAGCCAGAGAAGCAGAAGGCCAAGGAATGCTGTCTGGAGGCGTTGGAGGTTGCCGAGAAACACGGCGTCATACAGAAAAACCCAAACAAATAGTTCCCTGGTTACGGAAAAACTACAACAAGTAGTTTCCTGGTTACGAAAAAACAACTATAGAAAAGAATAGTAGTTTTCTGGTACAATAATGGATATAATTAGATCTATTCATGAAATTAGCAAACATATTATCTGAGATAATATATATTGTTATTTGTGTCCTCTACTGTGTAACAGCAAATTTGTGCCATTCATAAAATAGTAGACATGAATATTATGTTAAGCATTCAAGAAGAAAAATGTATATTTATTTAAGAAAATTTATTAATACATCACACATGCTTGCAGATGCTTTAAAATATTATTTGTCAAGCAAACCATTAACCAGCGTTTCAAAAATGTATTGTGAAGACACAATAAATGTGTGTTTAATTGGTGCTCAAAATCATCATATCATCCTGCCATTCGATAAAATCATGCTGACATCACATCTAGATCTGATATTTTGTAAAGCTTTGGTTAATTGTGTCTTACATTTGTATTTACCTTCATTTAATGGTTTCTGTATTTTCATGCTTTATTAGATTATTCAATTTATTATAAGAAATCCTGTGCAATATTTTTCATTAATCAAACAGTTGATTTCAGTTTTATGTTTTATTTAAATGTATTTTATTTGCAGTGTTTATTTTTGCATGAACTTCCCCCATTGTACATATCATTTGGGTATAACTTGTGCCTTCCATGTAAAAAACCTTGTTTGTGATACTTTATAATAAAAAGAGGACCATGATGGTCCTAAACCGCTCACCTGTTTAATCTATGTCAACAAGAACAAAGTGTTATAACACCGAATGAAAGACAAAGGGAAAATTTTGACAAGGCATGTGTATTTATATCAATAATGTGTATTTTTGTCTGTCCGTATAAAGATAGTGGAATAGTAGAATCCACTAATTACTGTTTGCAACTGACCGCTAAAACTTAAGTTTAGGTAAGAATGGGTTAGATTTAGTTACCTGTTTCACTAAAAGTAAGGGAAAAAAATCTGAATAAAAGACAATGTGTTTGTCTATTCATAACAACTCAGGCGAGTACTGTGAAAATCGTGATTCGAGGATGAAGGACATGTTCGCGTACACTTCGTGGCATTTCTAATTAAACACCAAACACTAAATAAATTAATATCTTGTTGGGATCTTAAATTCGCGGATAGTCCTTCCCACGAAATGCACGAAACTTAATGTCCAACAAATGAAAATGAGTATTTGTAGCATACACTACTATATCTAGTGCTTGGTTGCACCATCTTGCTCCAAGTTCCACGTTTTCATTAAAGCACCCCTATATTGACAATAATGCTTTATGGGTTATATAAACAAACTACATGTAGATAAATAAAACCCATCGGACTGTTAAAATGAATTTTTTGTATACACTTTATATCAAATATGTTGAAAGTGCCAATTACTGATACAATGTTACAGTGTATTGCAAAATGCTTTTAACCGAGCTAATAATAGAATTAAATAATGTTTAAAACACATCAAAACATTTTGGAAAAAATAATAATTATCATTTATAATCTTAAGTTTAGGAAGTGCGAGTGTATAGTTTTTTGCTTTGCATCATATAATAGGCACCGCGATTTCTTCAACGAAAAAAACACGAACTTAATGTTTCCTAATTAATGTGAAAAATATTATTATACGTTTAATAGTATTTAGCAATGCGCAAGATTATTTTAGCATAACTATGGATTATATTCGGTAAAAGATAATCTTATCACGGATACATTAGTCTTCATTATTTCATGTATGTACCTTTCATCTTTAATCGTATTTATCGTATTTAATATGATTCACTTTAAGATAATCCAACGGTAAACAGACCCTTAATAAGACCGGACAGTTGACAGAATTTCAGCGGTTATCCAAGTTCCTAAAAAGGACGGATAATAATGACAGTGAAAGACATGATATTTGATGATCGCTAGATAGTACGAAGATAAATATAATAACCGGTATTCATGAGGATGACCCCCCTTTTGGTACGCAGTATTCAGGCCCAGTTTTTTTAGACGGTACTCAGTACGCAAGGGTTGGTACGCAGTACGCAAAAATCCTGTTATATCGTACGCAGACATCAAATTTTACGTTTAAAAGGTGCATTTTTCACCAAGAAACACAACAATCGTGATATATCTAATGTCAAATAGCTTTAAATTGTACGCGCGCTCGCGAGTATTTTATCTTTTAAAGACTAAACATGGAGTATACGAATCGAAATCTTAAAAACTATTAAACGGTACGCAGTACGCACGGCCAAAATAAAGTCGTACGCAGAATGCAGACTTAAAAAATAAAGCAGAACGCGGTGCGCAAAGGGGAGGGATGTTTCACCTCATGCATGTTAACGTGTAGATATTCATATATAATAATCGTAAACAATCCAAATGGTAAAACAAAAAGTTTGTTACAGCTAACAGGTCACAAACAGGTCCATGTGTTTAGTACTTAAAGATATTGAATTGTTAACGTTTTTACTTTAATATCGCACATATGGAAATTGGGATCAAACACGCTTTTGATAAACGTACGGACTGATGTCACAGTGTGAGTGATAACATATTAAGTAGGCTACTATCTGTGCACTAATGTTCCCAACAAAAGTTAAACAATAAAAGTAAACAATACAGTAACTGATAATAAATTGTTTTGTTTGAATGTTCGGGATTCGTCATGAGTTGAAATAAGTTTGGAATGGTGCTAGACATAATTTTTATTATTATTTATAAATTATAACGTTTGAACGTGACCCAGCCGTAAACATTATTTATAATTAAGAGTACATTAAATGCGCTTAATGTTTAAATGCCAAAAAATAAATGTTTTACTGTATTTTATTATAATATATGTAGTTTAAGAAGGTTTTTTTCTTGTTTGTAATTTGGGGCCAACATTGGCAATACATATGTACATTTCCAGCCAGAATTTGATATTCAAGGAGAGGCATCAATTGCTTGCATCACAAATGACAAATTGCATCAAGATCGCTGTGGACAGACCTTACTTAAGGATTGAATTTCATTCTGGGTGCATTTATTGGATCATGAACGCAATGGTCAAACTGGCAAATCCATGAAGCGCGCTAGCGCTTCATGGGAAATTTGCCAGTTTGACCATTGCGTTCATGATCCAATAAATGCACCCAGAATGAAATTCAATCCTTATATTTACATTCTTAAATAAAGAAATGCGCTATATTTAAATTCAATTTTACATTAAAAGTGCTTGTTTTAAGTGAATAAAATAACCTTGTCAGCGGGAGGAAAAAGCTGTTCTTCCTTC
>Ga0224511_10005316_pt1 | contig 10059 bp, 5 predicted proteins | sample SF_May12_sed_USG_2_FD_169988 | JGI IMG/M metagenome (GOLD analysis project Ga0224511, IMG submission 169988) | Sediment microbial communities from San Francisco Bay, California, United States - SF_May12_sed_USGS_8_1 | ecosystem: Environmental > Aquatic > Marine > Sediment | place: USA... | reverse complement strand
TATAGATTTGTTACTGGTAAAGACTGGGGATTCAAAAAATTCATCAGGAGGGACTTTCTCTTGGATGAGGCTAACGGTTTATTACCTGATGACAAGCTAACAATATTCTGTGAGGTAAGTCATGTGTACATGGCGTGTCATTAGCCTGCACTGCATCAGCCATCATAACATCTGATCAATCGCCAGTTGTAAGGCTACCCAATGAATCAGGTGATTAATTAAATTTTTTAGCTGTTGCCAGTCCAGTATTGGTCATGTCTCACCCCTCGCACCCCATACCAAATTTTCCCGACATTTTGTTACGGACAGACATTACTGCAAGTAATGGATGACGAAACTGGACTGTAGCTCTTAGATCCTAAGTGCTGGATGTCATCATGTGAGTGGTTGGTCCACGCTCCAAGAGAGTTTATCCCATTGCTTAAACACAGAGGCTATTGTAACCTAACTGAGTCACCATTACGAAGTCAGAGAAGCAGAGTACGATGCTATATTTCCGGGGCTGAGTGCTTGAACTAACACTACAGCTGGTGTCAGTTTTCTCACATATATCAAGTCAATAGATGAACCCAAAACTCCTGGTCTAAAATATCTTAGCCTATACAGTATGGAGTTATCCTGGAGGACAGCTCTTTTGCCTACAGTCTCTGAGAGGCAACATTCATATCCGTGGACCGATCCTTGAGCCTTTTCCAACACTGAAAACACCAAGTGACCTCAAACTGCCTTGGTTATAGCAGTGACATGTTACTGGCTATAGTAACTGAAGATTTCCATGTCAGGCAGTCATGCTGGCGCTTCATCTCTGTAGTTTAGATGATTTACAATGGATCGGGTCATAGTGGATAATTTGGAAACCTGTCCCTCCGAAAGTTGAGGTGTACCATAAAGCAGAGCTTAGATCTAGTTTATTTGAAGAAATTCCCATCGGAAATACCTAGATATCAGTATTCTATCTTCATAGAAATAATTTGTATGCAATCAATGTGTTGATGCGTGTTGATATTTCCTGCTTTTGAAAAATAATTAAATTTTTTCGCCCTTTTGGTCATTTCATTTTCATTACATTAATTACAACCGCCTTCACTACTCAGATATCTGTCATGTCACCAGCTCCTGTCTCATTGGATTGACTTTGCCCTTTCTATGATTCCATTTTTTATTTCATGATTGACAGGTTTGACCTCACCCAAACCGTTATATAGGAATTATACATACGCCACAGGATAATTTATGCTGGTTCTGACAATGCTCTATCAGCCATTCCTATTGATGGCATGGTCTCCAACCCGCTCCCATTAAGGTTGGTGTATAACCATAGAGAATAACTCTATGGTATGTGCTTATTCTTGCGAGGGCTCCGATTCATGTTAACCCGCTTTTCACTTTTAGGTCAGCGTCGTAGGTGACACAGTGAATGTATCTGGCCAGTCAAATAGCTTGCCAGTTAAAGTGCCACCATGCCATCTCAGTGATGACCTTGGAAGGTTACTAGAAAACACTCCATTCCACGATGTCACTCTAGCCCTGTCCTCAAAGGAATTCAAGGCTCACAAAATTATATTGGCAGGTAAGTGTCAATGGCCTTTGGGAGGATTTACATTGGTTAACTCCAAGAGTCAAGTGCATTTAACACAACCCCGGCCATCAGAACCAAAAACCCAGCCCGATGGGAAGCTAGAGTTATCTTACCATGATTTCAAATCGGTAAGTGAACACAACTCTGGTTAAATTTATTTCTTTTCTAGCTCGATCTCCTGTCTTCAGTGCGATGTTTGAACATGAAATGGAAGAGAAAAAGCAGGTTAGTATCACTAACTCTCATCGTAAACGGAATTAGACCTTGTCTGACATAGCCAACAGAAACTGACTGGTAGGACGACAGATCATTGAATGCGTACTTGATTTGATTTGATTGTTTTATTTTACATGGATAGCTTAAATAAGACTAGAAGTCTTTTTTTACATTAGGGTCCATGAAGTGAGGAAAGTATTAATCAGAGACATCGGTCCGGTAAACAGAGTCCATTTGACAGTCCTGGTCAGCATTGAAAAAATCTATGTATTGGGTATTGGATAATTACGTAACCGAGTCTTGAAATTCTATAAAAAATTTTGCATTTAAAAGGTCTTGATCAAAAGTGTTCCAAAGTCTAGGTGCTGCGACACTAAAAGCTAAATCTCCAGTCCGATTGAGTGTCCTGGGAACTTGTTGGTTTGATCTCTGCCATTAATGCTATCGAACAATCAAACATTCGTTGCCCGCTGCTATACCGCTAATCCAACGCAACGTACTGCCCAAACATATGTGTTGGAGTTTTGTGGTTAGTGTTAGGATGAGGCGACTCAGGGCAAATTGTGCGATAGAGAGAAAAGTAAGTTGACTCACTGTCACGGTGGTTCGGACAGATCATCGCGTTGGACATTCCATTTTAACTAGTTGACAGTGCGAATTTTCGTTTTCGGATGATTTCAGCCTATTTTGCTAACGCGTGGGGCCACCTGAATTAAAATAAAGATAGAGCCCTCTTTTACTCAACGCATTGGGGCCACATTAGCTTGTCTGCATTTTTTGGAAATCCTATTTCCGCTAGGATATTATAAAGGGAAATATAAAAGCTGGCTCACCTATAGATAAACCTCTCGTGGGAGTGGTGTGAGGTTTGCCTGGATATTTCTTGCGTCTTATAAATCTAGCGATAACAAAGAGTTCGCAAGCATAAAAAGTGTTAAAAAGCCTCTATAGAATAGCTAGCTTAGAAGACATAGCGGGTGCGTGGTACAGTACACGAATTAAAATATTGCGTAGAGAATAACTATTCGGATCATTTACCTAGCCTTTTTGTAATTATTAATTAGCTGTTTACCAGCTGTCCACTATTCCATAGCAGAACATAGAAGGGACCATTATAACTGTCCACTAGATGCACTAGGGTTCATTCCTTTGCACTCAGAATGTGAACTGGCACACTTATTTGTTCATTAATTTAGTAGGAATTTCACACCGGGCTGTTGAATGATTCTACAGTGTAAGCCCAGTGTGAAGATTTGAACTGGGGAGGTAGAATGCACCAGCGGTATTGCATAATTTTTTTTTAAATTAGGGTACCAATGTGACACTGATGATGGGATGAGTAAACATCAGTTCTCTTTGGTTCCCCCACACACCATAATGCTGTTATGGTACTGAGTCAAAAGGAGTCACAAATAATTTTAGTTGTTTCTACTCCAAATGAAGTCTCATACATGTTGCCTTGAATATGCATTTGTAAAGCCATCCTATTGTGGGATGTATTAGATGGAGGCATAGATAGAACTGAGGCATTGAAAAGATAGCCTCTGGCCATGTCTTGACGCGGATTACAGTAAGCAGAGAATCTTCAATATTAAAAAGTCAGTCATCAGTTCGCCTTTGGTACTTTGAATTGCCTTACCAGGCTATGATAATAATAGCGCACTACGAATAATATTTTCAGATATTATGTGATTGGCATGAAAATATTGTAGTTTGTCTGAAATTGACTCCCTAACTTATCGCACAGTGCCATGTAACCACGGGGCTGCTGATCCAACATTGGTATGGTAACGTAATTATTAGCTATGTGGTTGTTGTTGCCTCCACACTATGAGTTTGGTTTTAAAACACTAATTGAAAAGAAATAAAGACAGTCACATGTAAATGATTAACTCGTGATGCAGTAATTTCAGAAAATATTTTCATTCTGTTAGCGACTGCCTCGGAAACACGGAGGCTCTGTGAAATTGTTTTCCTTGTCATCTTATTGCCCTATCGTCTCATTAATCTCATTACAAAGCGGTGCCGAATGTCCGAAATAAAAAATGAAATGACTTCAAACTGAAAGGGTTTTAATATTAGCTAATAAAATAAGAGTGCTAACTCAACTCTTATGTTGAATGATTCGACTGATTCAAAAGATTTTGGTTTAATGGAAAGGCCGTTTGTGTCTTGGCACAGTCTTAAGATGGTTGCGTATAGAAGGTATGGGACACCGATACACAATCATATGGACTTTAGTTAGGACGTAACTGTGAGACTGATGTGGTGTGACTGCTCTTAATGGGGCTCCTCTGTATGGGAGAGATTCTCCGATTTCTCTCCTGGCTGAGTACAGCGCCATAGAGGGTGGAGGTTGTTATATCCTTCACTATACTCACAGAACCGTGTGGAGATACATGATGTGGATGAGGATGTCATGAAGGAAATGTTACACTTTATCTACACGGGCAAAGCGCCTAATCTGGATAAGATGGTAGCCGAGCTTCTCGCCGCAGCGGATAAGGTAATACTCCGGTCATCTTAGTTACTCACTGACTCACTGACTCGCTCATATATCTCACTATGTGATGATGGGTGTAAACTTAAAATATAAATTGTCCCTTGGGCATCTCGTAGACAAAAACATTTTGAATTATAATTTTCATAAAATGGCGTATCGTCAATGCATTTCACCGCTGGATCCTCCTGATCGATTGTCGCTGAGTCGTCATTCACAACCCAAGTGCATTCAGCTTTAACGTAAGCCTACTTGTTCGAACACAATCTCGCTAGTTTAATTTTTCCTTCATTCTTCACCAATTACCTCATTCATTTGAGTTTAAACCGATCATGGCATGCCTAAGTGGATTGGAATGCTCAAATCTGTTCATTGTAAAATAGATCTTGATCCGAGCATCCGACCATCGGCTTTTAAATGTCAACAATCCGTGAGCAGCCCTACCCAAAGCATCTGTCTGGATGGGTCCACTATAACGGCTACCAGACCGCTAACTATTTAAATCCTAGGCTTTCATTATTCTGCGGAGAATTGTTGTCCTTTAAGAGAAAATACATCCGGCTTCCAACCCACCTGCTATTGAGTAAGCTGTGGTGACCGTTGTAACTTCTGTAGCTCTCAGAGTACCATAAGTACAGCATAGATATGGTTATAAACAAACGTACTGTGTGTTGTAGTACTGTGTGTTGTTGTACTGTGTGTTGTAGTACTGTATGTTGTAGTACTGTGTGTTGTAGTACGCACTGGAGAGGTTGAAGGTTATGTGTGAGGAGGCCCTGTGCAGCAACCTGTCCATAGAAAACTGCTGTGAGGTCCTGGTTAGGGCAGATCTCCACAGCGCCGAGCAACTCAAGACTCATGCCCTGGATTATATTAACAGGTGTGTATATAATAATAATAATAATATCATAATATCATTTTTTTGTGGAATTGGCGTCGAGGCAGTGTTTTGTTTACAAAATTGTCTATAATTCACCATAGTAATTGAATTAACGCTGAACTTCGAGTTGAACCACCCAGTGTGTTTAGCGACTGCTGTTTCATCCTTTGTAAAAAAAACCTCTGCCAGGTTAATTTTTTGCATTATAATCAAAATTAATAGAAAGATAACCAGATTAATTGTATGCACAATATTTGCGCGTTCTGGAATCAGGGCACTAAGTTTTTTAGTGTGATAGCCGGTTTAGGTAAACAATGTAGAAAAAGACCCCTGATGCGGACACCCACCCATTTATACTTAACACATACTGGAAATTCTATTGAGGTAATGCAAGCCCCACGGTTTTCTCTGGCCTAGCTATAAATAGAGGTGTTCACTTAGCGAAACCCAGTAGCTAATTTTGTTGATATAACTGATTTAGCCAGGGAGGTCTCACTGATCTCTGTCCCAGCTTATTCAGCTCGCGAACGGCTATAATCCATATGGGATTATCCCCCCAGATTAGCTCTATACTGCTCTTTGTATATGAGAAATGCAATAGCAATGGATATATTTGTTTATCTAAAGACTTTAGCGGCTTCTGAAAGTTTTTGATGGGCTCAAACGGAGCACTAAGCGGCCAATGCAGCTGCTGTAGAGATGCATTGAGGGGTGGATTACTTTAATCAAGTACGCCGCCCCTACCATTTGTCCTATTGTGGTTGGGAGATGTTTTTATATAATGTCAACTATGAAATGAAGCCTTCCTTTATTTCTGGTATGCCCTGCATGAAAAGTGTCAGAGGATTTTCAGCTCTCCATAGAAACATATTCACAAAGGTAGTGAAATCCTGCGTCAATATTTTTAGGCGGCCGTAACTGCTTGATAATAAAGTTTTCTGTGCTTTCAATCGCGGCTATCACTGTAATCCGTGGATGAAATTGCCAAGCTGTAAATATTTTAAAAGCACTGACTTAGACACGAGTTTGGATGCAGCTGGTGGGAAAACAATATTGGTAATAATTGCAGGTAAATGGAAACGGAAAGATTATAATATTATGCCGACCAGAAGGAATGGACAATCATAGATGGGCTAATATTGAGCCGGTCTATTTAAATGTTTCATGTAGTTGTCTACCGGCACACGTTCAGTAAAAATATTTTCCTGTTTTATTTCATAAAGGGCAAATATTTAGTCCCCCTTAAAATTTATTAAATATTAATTGCTTTGTAAAGCCTAAATTTATCAAATTTTCTGTGTGCCCAGATTACAATGCGCTAAGGGTATATTATTTCATCTGACCACCTCTGTGGTGAGCTCCTCACATTTTGATCAGTCATTGTATTGTCGTTTTATGCCACTGTTTTGCAGTCACGCCACGGATGTCATGGAGACAGAAGGATGGAGAACAATGACACGGAATCACGCCCATCTAGTGGCTGATGCTTTCAGAGCTCTCGCTAATAATCAAAATCCACCACCTGGTCCTCCGAAAAAACGTCTCAAGACCTCATAGTACTTACTGTCAGTAACTATGTTTTAAGTTTTCTTTAGACCTCATTGTTTTTGGCTCAGTTAGTTGGTGCTTGTCGCTTGACTTTTGTGCACCTCTTACCGCTCACCCTATCTGACTAATGCTAACTGGTGTCTGTATTTATCGCGATAAGTTACTGCAGCACAAACTATAAAATTAATGTATATAGAAACATTATTTTTCTGCAATGATATGCGAGATGTGAAACCCTGCAAAGTCATGGTTAGTGGGTCTTCAAAAGACGCAGAATCAAAAATCAATAATATTGTCGGAAAAGCTTAATGTTTTTTGTTGATTTAAATCAGCCCTACAGACTGGCAAGGCTTACACATATACACCTTTTACTCAGTTATTACACGCGTAATAAATTAATTCTAGTAAAACTCAGACTCTGGTGTGATTTATGGTTATGATACGTGCATCGTATCGTACTAAAAATCCCATCCTACCAACCGAGCCGAACTGTTTGATGTATAAATTTAATTGCCTATCATTTTGTCAATGATTGGTAAGCAAAGACAGTTTCATTAATCTCATCGCTATAATACAGGATTGCAATCATTATGATTCTCACCAAGTCATCGGACAATGAATGACCTTACTCTATCAGTGGCTATAAATGTGCGCCTTCATATGCGCGTACACCAGGGTCCCTGTCTGGGGATGGACAATTGTGGATGTGATGAAGCGAATTGAGATAAGTTTCAAACGAAGATAAAAGCCAAGAGGATCTCATCAGTTGAGATAATGAGCAATTCATGTAATGAAACGAACAAAATTTACTGCTGGTAATGACAAATAAACATGGTATCTTGGAGGCTTACACCACAATATTGGCTCAATTCAGTGGAAATTGTCTGCGATGTACCTTGTTAAAACAACTAATGGATACACTGGTAATTGAAAACATGGCATCAGTCCTGTTGACAGAAGCCGCTTGAACACAATTCGAACTCGACAACATTTTTCTAGTGTCAATGATACGCCAAAGCGTGCTTAAAGCCACGGTGTCAACAGTGGAATCAAACGTGTAAATTTGTTATCAAAATTTTAATTTCATCCTTACATCTGAGAATAATATTTGAATTAATATAAAGCGATCGGAATGTTTGGCTATTTCAGCCAATTTAAATCCTTTTTAGAGTAAGGTGTCTATCATTGCCCTTTGATAGAAACCCTCATTTTCTTATATTCAATACCCGCGCCCGGGAGGTTAGAGTGTAACAAGGCTCGTAATAACGCATGAAAAAATCTTTGATTGATCGCTTCGGCTCAGAAAATAAATTTGTTGTTTAAATGAAATCTAATGCGAAGGGTAGCCAAACGGAGAGACGTTTGTTTTCAGTCGTTGCGGAAACATCAGTTGAGTGACCCGGATGGCGGGATCGAGTTGCTGAAATAATGGTACTGATAAATCCTAGTGGCCATGTTCATAACTTTAGGCTCGCTAAAATCTGTTGCTAATAGTAAGACTATCCAAACAAAAGTCGGCCAAGATGAAAGAAGGAAGCCATGTTTATTATTTACTGTTCTAGACAGATTAATATACCATGCAGATTTGTGACACCTTAGCGAGAAAATCATTTTCATGAGTGCAGCTTCGAGTTATTTGGTACTGCTCAATTATACGGTCTTTGCACTTGGTACAGAGATTTATTCCTTCTCTCTCTCTCTGGTTAAATGAATTGGCTGCACTATTTATTATGTCACTATTCTGCACCTGATTGCGTTATAATGGCCACTTGACTGTAGTTTCTAGGAGTTATGAATCATGAGTTCCTGCGGGTGTATGAATCATGAGTTCCTGCGAGTGTATGAATGGCCTGAGATGGCCACCTGTATCGCAGCAGCCATGTGGAAAAGACTAATTTAAATTGTGGCATAATAATTCAATCTAGCTTAAATCATGACTGTTTAATGGGAAGACCTCCTACAAGAAATTTTGTATTATTGCTGGGGAGCCTCAATTAGGAGTAATTCGTTAATCCTGGACAGTGAATTTGGTTCAGTTGGCAGCACAGCAATTGTACGGGCAGTAAAAAAGACTCAAGGTTTTATTTAAGTTATTCAGAACAAAATCAAAATTTTCAACTCAAATTTAAGCGTGAATTAATTTCAACTCAATTCAAAAGACAATCTGTCTTGAGGGATGCAATTACATGCATAGGAAACCAGCTTTTGGGACTCTGCCCGGTAAAGCCTTCTCTACCAAACAGATTTCGCTGAATTGAAGCAAAGTTTGTGAATTAGCAGGGAATTCTAAAATATTGATAGACTGTCAGCAATTATTGTTGTCTACGTGCCTTTATGTATTGAGGAGTTTTTGCCGTTTCGGACACTGCTAGAACAAATGCCTGCGCGGTACTAGATGCAAATTTATGCCTTCTGATAAAAAAAAACTCATAATCTATTCATGTCAAAGTCATATTCCATATAATTCATTTAGGAATGCTTCTAAATGAACATATGTCAGCGCGCAAGGCTAAGCTCTGTAGTCTAATCCCTGCTCCGCACTTCACATCATGAACCATCCCAGCTATTACATTGCGGCTCTGATCTAACCAAAACGAACAGGCCAAACCTTTTGAGAGTTTTATCTTGCCATGTCATCCTAAACTGGCTTCTTCGCTAATGCTTCAGAAAACATAATAGGTTGGATGAGTGCCTTTACAGTAACCTGCTATGAAACACAGATAAGACTTGCCCCAACACAATACAAGGATCAAGCCAGTCCTATTATGCTAGCAATACGCGCGCATATTGTATTATAAATGCAATGTTGTACCAATATGTTCTGTTTACACTTTTTCACTGATTGTGTTGTATTCTGGGTCTGTGTACACAAACCACAATACAGTAGCTTCGGCATGTCGTAGGATTTCGGTAATTAGGATTTTGTAAGTTCGTAGTCCGTCCTAAAAGATTTTCACACTGGAGATCTGATTAGGCTCTGTCACAGAAGTGACATCTCGAGAACAGAGCTAGCACGTATGATCAAACTACGATGGCTTCTGTTTGTGCAAAGCTGATCATTCCAAGTGTTTTCTTTCCATCCACTTCACACCTATGACAATTAACAAAGAGCCAATATGATGTAGTTATGATAATTATGTTGTATTTTTATTGGTGGGATGCAGTAATTATTGCTTACTCTAACAGAACAAGTTTCAGTATGTTCACACTGTAGGCTCCTATTCACTTGGAATGGATGGCTACATATACATAAGTCTGGCCAGAGTGTTGATGACAGAATACCCATATAATATCATGATGGCACATGTAGTGATGCATGTATATCACCTTGCTGAG
>Ga0224511_10005315_pt1 | contig 10059 bp, 3 predicted proteins | sample SF_May12_sed_USG_2_FD_169988 | JGI IMG/M metagenome (GOLD analysis project Ga0224511, IMG submission 169988) | Sediment microbial communities from San Francisco Bay, California, United States - SF_May12_sed_USGS_8_1 | ecosystem: Environmental > Aquatic > Marine > Sediment | place: USA... | reverse complement strand
AAGGTTTTACTTTAAGGTTGTGATGGTTTAATGTCAGTTTAATTGTGATACATGAGACAACTTGTACTCTGTAACAGACAATACTTATGTATAGTTAATCACTTTATACAACCCAATTAATAAACAAACACATCAAGCAATCTATCCTCACCAGGCCCAATACAATTTCCTCCACCTGGCTCTGAGCGAGGCTCTGATGTTGTCCACATCCGCCATGCCGGCCTCGAGATTTATCGAAGCCTACGATGAACTCATGAAGTACGATGGCAAGAACCTGTGCTCGGGAATTGAACGGGAGTTTAGGGTATTTTCATTTAAAATTATTCACCACATCTTGCATTTTGTTGTGCTAATTTTAAATGTTTTTGTGCGGGCCATTTTGTCATTGTGCCTTTACAAATGACCCTGTCTGTTCCGTCTGCCACGTGTTTGTCTTTTATCATATCTTTGTGTTACATGTACTTGTTTATGAAAGAAATCACATTTAAAAAAAAGGAAATTCAAAAGGCTTTACCAGACGCAAATGCTATGTGGGTAAAACATGATGCTTTTTATGAAAGATGAAATTCGTGCACTCGAAGCTCGATGTTGCATTATCATACATTATACAAACAACGGTTACATGTGTACAGGTATAACTTCTTTTAGTGACAAATAGAGTCACAGTTTCTAATTGCTTAGCATTTTAATTTCTAGCAACTACAGAAGAAGTCCCCAATGACAGAGGAGAGGGAATTCATGGAAGCAAAGCGGTCGTGTAACAAAGACAAGAACAGATGTCCTCATATCCTCCCAGGTATAAACACACAATACAAACATTGCTTGTTTGGCATTAAATCTTCTAAAACACAAACAATACAGAAATACACTTTTCGTGTACGTTTTTAATTCAGTATTAAAATGTTTCAATTATAAGTAAGTTAAAATATTTATTTTATTAAATCTACACAAGTCAAGTGTGTAATCAAGTCTCATTGATGTACCATTTGTTCTTGTTCGTCACCAAATAGCAAATCGGTATGCCCTTTAATTTCTTTCCACCACAGCAAGGGAATACATGGCCACCCTAACTGCGACAGGTGATTACGACGAACCGGATTATATAAACGCAGTATTCTTACCGGTAAAATAGTGTGTTTTATATATTTCCACAAACGTTTTAGTTATGTGTACACTACATGATATGTTGAAAATACATTATTATTGCACCGTATAACGATCATAATTGTCACGGCTTCAATAGGCATCGTACTTCATTAAACTGTATAATATCGTGTTTTGGGTCCAAATTCCTTCTAGGGATACAAGCGGCGGAATGAGTTCATCATCACACAGATGCCGTTGTTGACGACAAAGATGGAATTCTGGAATCTCGTTGAGGAACACGATGTTCACACAATTGTTATGATGAACAACCTTTCGGAGACAAGGGTTTGTGGCATTAGTAGTTTTTTTGTTAAATACCTAGGAATACTACACACTTACTTAGATCAATATATTAAAATTTGAATATAAAAACAAGATGTTTGGTAAAAAGCTTTTATATTTTAATCACGAAAACATACACGAAAAAAGCGTGTTTTAAAAATTATGATATGACGGATGACTATGTTAGGACCCTTACATAACATAAGTACATGTATATAAGCAACATTATTGTGTAAAAGGAGGACGAAATTTACTGGCCCGATGACGACGAGTCCATGACATTTGGATTTACATCTGTGACTTATAAAGGAACTAACGTCAAGGGTAACACAACAGAATTGAAGCTGGAATCCACGAGATTTGGAGAGGTATAGTCTTGTTCGATATTTTACCGTTGTTCCGGATGATAATGAAAGCGTCATAATATACAAAGCATTTATTGATAAATATTTTAAAAACAAGACATGGAACATGCATTCACAGAAATCAGCGATTAAGAGGTGTTTAGCCATGTAAGAAAAAGCCGCTTTAGACAAACCCTTCTGGCACCCTACCAACACAGAGCATTAAAATTCTCCGGAATGCTTTGATTTTCTTTTATAAATACAATGTCTGTGAACCTGTAAAAACATTATTTCGTCAGAGTCGGGTCATCCAGCTTCTTCAGTTTGGCGGCTGGTATGAAGGGGCTACGGTTCCAAAGTATCCGGCATCAATCCTCGAGCTTCTTGATAGGGTGATGTACTGGCAGCACCAGACAGGAAACACTCCTGTCATCGTTCACTGCATGTAAGCTCAATTAGTTTCAAAACTGTGGTACAAAACAAATTAATAAATGTAGTATGTACATGTTCCATGTACAATAGTACATTATCATTAAATACTATTTACTAAGACACAGAATACACTTTATTTGAACTTAGTGTTTACAATTGTTACATTTGTAAATGGTAAAATCATATAATTCATTTCATTCGAGAGTCGAGCAACTGCTACACAAGAAAGCTGTAATGGTTTTTTATGTATGTGGTTCCTGGGGGAATTTAGAGTGTACATGTACACTGTACTATCATACATATTGTCTTTTTCGCAATATTACATATTATGTTTAATCTCCAGGGACGGGGCTGAGAAAAGTGGATTGCTGTGCGTGGTGTCGGTGGTGCTAGAGAGGTTGAAGGTGGAGCAAGACGTGGCCATCAATCACGTGATTGAAGAGCTGAGAAACTGTCGGGAACAGATCATCCCCAACCTGGTTTGACATCTCTTACAATATACGGATTGTTTGCCTTTTTGGCTTACTGAAATAAATGATTCAAAATAAAAATGCAAAGCATTTCGCGTGCGTATTGAGGCAAACATAAAAACACAGTTTTAACTTTCAGTACTGATTTGTTAAGCTATACATATTCACATGTTGTTTTATGTGATATCTGGTAAATAATTAAATGTTTGTTCGTAACATTAATGTGATTTAATATTTGATATCCTCTTGAAAAATGCAAAAACAGGTCAAGCAATGCTATCACTAAGTTGTTAGTTCTTCATAACGCATATATAAATATGCCATTACCCTATTGCAGGACCAGTACCAGTTTGTGCACGAAGTCGTGAAGGAGTACATTCTGAAGAATGAAACCTACTCCAACTTCGTCATAACGAAAAAATACTAAGCTGCTTACATACATCGTTACCAAGATCATGTGTACGCTATCTGCAGACATGTTTGTTATAAAAAGTTTCCATTATGTGTTATCATAGTGTAAACAATGTTACCACATATTAATACTTGTTGATATATATATGGGGTGTAAATATTATGCAGCTGTCTACCTGTATGGCAACTGTGCCAAATTAACACTACATTACATATAATATATATTTAGTATGTAATTTTGTACGATGTACATAACAACGTATGTGAATTTTTATTTTGTATGAACATTAATATATTTTACTATTTATAATATTCACAGACATTAGGAGTGATAATTTAACTTGGTGTCTCTTGTTTTTGTCATATGTTTCTTTTTCTAAATACTTTTAGTTGTAACCGTTTATGTTAAATTTATGATTACATTAATATATTTTGTGTACGTATATAGTCAAAGCAGATACAGTGTAAATAACATGTAAATTGTAAGCGGATATTTGTAAAAAATATATTAGATCCAACGGCAAGTGTAAACCATGGTGTACATAGTATTATACTTTTAAAATAAAACGTACGTCAAAGACTCTCAAAGTTCCCTTAGTTTTTTTTATGCTTTATTAAACCAAAACATTCGGGAATTGTTTTACATCAGAAGAACTACCTCTTTCAGAATCAATTATTGAACATGTTTATCTTAAAAACAAACTAATCATAAGGTCGTGAAAGGATTAAAAAAAGCTGAAAGCATATCTGCACTAGCTTTAAAAGAAGATTTGCTAAGTTCAAGTTGTTTCTCTATTATTTTCAAAGATGCCACACCATCGGCATGTAGAGCAATTTAGAGTTATTTACCCCCTCCAGTCAAGTACAGACAAGCACTGAAAAGAAAAGTGTTTAGGTGATTGTACGGAACAGAAAAATCAGTACACACGTACCTGTTTCTGCTACAAGCTGCATTTTTACACATCTTGGTAAACACGGTTTGAACGGGGAAACAAACAACGGTTATATTACCATTTAATGCTCCACTAGTTACCTCCACTAATTTCAGTGTACACGTTTGTATCTATTAAAAATATATTGCATAATTAGTGTGCTAATTTTTCACGTGGCATCAACATAAATAGAAATGGAATTACCCAAAAGCTTATGTTAATTGTGCATGTTTATTTTTGCTGTGATTGCTTGTGCCTTTTCCGTAAGTGTTGTTAGAAATGTAGTTAGTTATGATATATTTGTCTATCTATATACCAAGCACGATTTTACTTTCAATGAATTATTATAAACTTAGTCCTGTAACGCATTTGTTTCGAGTAATGACTGTCATTACAGTGCCCGATCGGTTGATTATTTAATATCTGCATACGTATTTTTAATAAAAATGTTGGCAAATCCTGTAAGAAGTTACTAATGTTTCTTTTTTTAACATTGATTATTATTTTTAATTTAATGTACAGAGAGTCAATATAAGAGTTTAAATTTGTTTTGTTAGAAATTAAATCCGTGAAAAGGTAGAGATCATTTCGACCTATTAAATACTAGGACTAAGTTAAGTAACTATCAATATCCTTATATATACAAGACGCAATTGTGTCTCATTTTAGTATTTTGTTGCGTATATCTACTTGCTGGTAGTGCATAGAAAGAACATTTAATGAAGTTTAATGAAACTCAAGCCCAATACCTTTTGCTAACCAAAACATAATAATTATCTGTTACTGCATTATACTTTTTCGACAATACATTTGTGAACATATATTTTTATTTTATGCATTTTGTGTGTAGACTTTGTATAAATTTGTTAACATTAAACTATTATTTAACTAAGCAAATAAAAATTATCAAATACATATGCAGATATGAAACATAAGATGGAGTGTATGAATAGCTATGTCCGCATACTTATGTATCCAAACACATAATTTACATACGTCCAAATTAATTTAACGATCAATTAGTATAATATGATTTTAGTCCGGAACTCCAACATCCTAAATCATATATCCGCCTAATATTGTCGAGCCCATTTGCCCTTGAATTGTTAATTATTATCGAAAACAATATCAATATTGTACACTTATACGTACTTTAAACATAGAAAGTCACACATTAGTACATTAATATTGATACAGTGTGTTTTCTAATCAGTCTTTTGTTTTATTATATATTTATTCAGTGAACCGGAAATAGGTTACTTTAAAGTGTGACTTTGAGTGCCAGGAATATACATACTTACTTTTATTCGAAGTGTCTGGTAAATACTAAAATGAACACAAATGAACTGTGTCGGTTGTTAAGGCATTTTCGTTTTATATCTTGGTACTCTCTGAGATTGTTGCAGTGCTCCTGCAGTAAAATGGAACTTCTTAATATGTTTGTGTTCTTAAATACATGCTTATTTTGCGCTTTTAGTTTTGCTCTTTGCTCTTTGGACCAATCTTTTGGAGGTAAATGTATTTTTTGCTTTTTTGTTTGTATTCGTTTACATATGTGGTCGGAATATGTGAACATTTGCTATCTTGCAATTAACAGCTATGGTGATGGCGTTCAAAGGCGACGTTTTTTATATTTATTACCACTCTATTATACTTTTTTAAACCTGTATTATAAACAAAAAATATGCACTGAAGCCACAACCACTGTAGCGATGTGTTTGCCTCTCACCTTAATGGCTCTTGTTTGATCTCTAGCAGAGACAACACGATGAGTTTGCCTCTCACCTCAATCGAATTGGTTTGATCCCATATCAATGAACGTTTACAAACTCCTCTAACAGAGACAAAACCTCAAATTACTGCCATTACTGCAAATGAATATTAAATTTAATAATTTGTAACAATGGAGATCGTGAACGGTCAACGTCACAACGTCTAGCTAGTATAATGGCGACTCTGCTGAAAAACTAAAGTGTTATTTAATAAACATACATGAATATCTTTTTTTGTTTATTTGTACCTGGTGACACATTTAATGTTTGCGATATATTTACACGCATGTTCTTTTCAATCATCAAAGTAACATTATGAACATACCGCAACTTTTTACATCTAGAACGATCTTAATGTAATCGCAATTTTAACACATTTGCAGCAGTTGTGTTCATTCATATAAAAGCAGTTAACTGTTTTGCAAGTTCGGGGGTAAGTGAATTTCTATACAATTGTCAAATCAATTCACATGACCCCCGGACATTTTTTGTAAATATATATAATCCGTTCACCAATCAAAGGATTACAATAACTTAAGACACAACAACGAAGATTGCAATAGAAAATTTTGTTGAACAAATAAACAATGGGTTACCAAGAAACTGGGTGCGCATGCGCAGAAGTGTGGTTAAAAACGCGTTTGATTATAATTTAAGTATTCAATAACGACAGTAATTATTCAAAACGGCCATTTCATGACAGAAATGTTTTTATAAACATACATGTATATACATGTAATCATTAAACATACATCACCTTAATATGATGCATATTTATGTTCGACAGGACCAAATTTTGCCTTGTTTGCTAAACCTGTAAGACAGGGACCTAATACCTTTAACAATATGGTTGCTGGCAATGCTTTGGACGGCGATACGTCAAACGCCACAGATGAAGGCAGATGCGCACACACGACACAAGGAAACATGAGCCATCCTGCTTGGTGGCAGGTGGACCTCAACGGCGTCTACCGCATAACCGGCGTAAAGATTTTCAACCGGGAACGAACCTGTGAGTTTAATACTGTTTTACATACGTTATAGTGGACAGACGAAAAGGGTTGCCCGTGTAACTGTAAAATGCCTTGCTCTTGATGTTAACATTGTTTGCGTTTTTATTTGCGACATCATCATAGATGCAAATATTTTTAAACTTGTATAGCTTTTTAGAATACTGTATATGAAACGGGGTACATATGTACTTAAATAAAAATCGGAGTCCATTTGTTTATTTGTTGTATCACTAGTTTTAAATGATTAGATAATACATTTTTTACACCCATGTGTTTCATTTAAGTAATTCCAGAAGTGTACGGTATTTCAAATTATAAACACTGTTTTAATTGTTTGATTTGATATAAACTTTATTTTAATAGTATACCGATAATAGTTATAATAATTTCATTAAACGATGCAAGACGCATGGAGAAGGCTCTTGTCTGATGTTACAATTAAATATGTGTAAAGAGCTTTAACTTCTCAAAGATCAAAGCCGTTTGTACAGTACATGAAAAAAGACTTGCTTTTACCGACCAGAAGCATATCAAACCGACAAATTATATAACATATTTGAGACAGCTAGATTGAAAATGATGATTATTAATTATATATGATCCCTAGCTAATCGAGCTCGTCTCCGCGGCATGACAATTCATGGGTCCACCGGTGAAAATGGGACCTACGAGGAACTGTACCGGGACCCTGGCGCCGTGGCTTCTTGTGGACCAGGCAACTACGGGACTACAGGCACGAGCATCTGTGACGATGTTCTGCTCATTCCTATCAACAGCACAAACGTGTTCCGGTTCGTGAAGATATCTACGGCCGACTTCCTGACATTATGTGAGGTGCAAGTATTTGCAGGTATATTCTTCTTTATCTAGAATCAAAGTTTATCAAGTACCTCAATGTTCTGCCAGTAAAAGGCACATACAATGCCAACATATTTGATATATCCTGCGTTTACATATACTAAGTTTGTAGAATATGGACGATGACTAATTAATTCGATCTTCTCATTAAAACTGTACGTGGTTGATTCACGTCAATGTTATTTTATATGTGTGTTTGTTAAGTTTACTTTTATCGCTGGCAATTTGACATAATATAGTTGACTCTAGTAGAGAGGTTGAACGTTGAACATACATATCTTTTTCTACGTAAATTGTCGTAGCAGTTTAGCGTCGCAAACATCATTAAAACAAAACAACAACAAAGAACAAACTCATGTTTACAACAAATTTAAGTGTATGCATGGTCCTACACCAAACTGTTAAAACGGTTCCAGGCGTGTGTAGTCCTACCACTCTTGCGAATGGACAGCTAGAGACTGGCGATCTGTTGCATAAAAAAGGAGAAAACGTACGTGAAACGTGCAACGAAGGCTATGCAACAAAGGGTAACACAACAACATGCCAGGCAGACGGAACCTGGGACCCACCGCCATCGTGTACACAAGTGACATGTCCCGTACCGGATCTAACGGATGGACATTACACACTCAACAAAAATGTTGTGAGTAATGGAACTATGGTGACCTACATATCGGTCATCCAACCCGAGTGCAATTCAGGATATGAATTGAACACTAACATTAGGCATCTAACGTGTCTTGGTGATGGAACATGGGGGTCCATTATACCTGTGTGTAACGAAAGCCGATGTAATGACACGAGAGGTGTTAAGAACGTAGCAGTTATAAAGTTTCCAGCATTGCGTTTTGGCGAAGAAGCAAATATGGCGTACAATTCGGAACATTTCCTTCTTACTGAAGGATCTATGGCAGTGACGTGCCTTCAGAACAGACACCTGAAATGGATACATTCACCAGTATTCGGTACTATTTTATCTAGATATATATTGGCCATCACTATTAGATCCGCGGTTGGTGACATGCAACTAAAGCCTATATAGTTAAAATCCATATGTTATATCAACCAGAAACGACAAAAATATGCAATGTGAATTTTCAAAAAAAACGAAAGGAAAAAGTATACCACTTAATTATTCTGATGTTGTCGTTTCTTTCTACAACACTTTAATATCAAAATATATGGTCATACTTTGCAGCAGAATATGGTATTTGTCTTTTTGTAATATAGTAAATCGTAATAACTTTGACTAATACAAAGTTTCGTCTGAATATGTGTACCAGACAATCACCTTTAACAGTCGGTTTTCAGTGCCCGTTTGTGGTGTGCCGACACTTGACGGAGGGATAACTGACGTCAGTAATTGCTTGAGCCACAACCGATGCAAAGTTTGTACCAGTATACGTTACATATGCGAACCAGGCTTTGAGGCATCTGGAACACAAACGACGAAATGCCAAGATGACCATACATGGAGCAGCACGCCATCATGTGTTAAAGGTTTATATAAACAGGGCGGACCCATTTAGTTTTACATTTAATGAATACTCAAAGACAAATGACATAGCTAGTTTGCCGTTGTGTTAAATACATAATCAAACACACTTAATTCGATACCCGATTTATTTAACATTGATTTAAACATTTAAAATATTTATCAGAACTCCCCGATTGCATAAAATCCAGAGACAACTAGCATTGCCATGTTAAGACATAATAATATATAAAAAGATTAACAAGACTATCAGGTTGATTTGTTGATGGTGTCATAAAATAAGCCTTATCAAGTATACTTGCTAACTTTAAACAAAGATCACTAGTATAACCATGTGATCAACATGAATAATGACTACACATGTATTATAAGCACATTAAACAAAATAATCTGTAAAACATATTTGTGAAGTTTTTACCATTTTCAGAAGTTCAGATATCCGTGTATGCCGCCGTGGGAGGATCTATTGGCGGAACATTGCTGCTTGTTCTTGTTATTGTGGCTATACTAGTGAAACGAAGGTACTCTTGTTTATTGTAAGCCATTACCATTATAATAAAATTATTATATTGGCGGCGGGTTGTAACCGTTATAGTACAGAATGGCATGTAACTTGCTAACAACCGACCAATGCATAATTTCGCAAACCTTCAATCTCCTCCCCTTTCTTAACTTTTCGTGTTCGTGTTCGTGTGATAAGGTTTATCACAAAGAGGAATTGCGCTTTCTTTTGTATTTACTGGTTCAAATTGTCACCTGACAAAAATAACCTTATCCATTGGAATAAATTCGACAATGTACTATTAATAATGATCGTGATCGAGAGTTGGGGAACTGTCCATTGTCAATCTACAACCTAGGGTATATAACTGTTGTAACCATCAGAATGATGTTGTACATTACC
>Ga0224511_10005314_pt1 | contig 10059 bp, 3 predicted proteins | sample SF_May12_sed_USG_2_FD_169988 | JGI IMG/M metagenome (GOLD analysis project Ga0224511, IMG submission 169988) | Sediment microbial communities from San Francisco Bay, California, United States - SF_May12_sed_USGS_8_1 | ecosystem: Environmental > Aquatic > Marine > Sediment | place: USA... | reverse complement strand
ATATTTTAACCGCAGTAATTCCAATAATGCATCTAAAACGAGTAATCTACGACAAGGCCAGAATAACGGACGTCACGAACACGAAACGTCGTTTGCAATAAAAATGCCAGACGCAAACAGAAAGTCAAGGTCATCGTGAACACTCATACCAGTTCCTTAATCAGTGATGAGCTCCTGATGGAATTAATGATATGATGCCAGTTGTTGACCTATTTGTTATATATACAAAAATGTATTTCTCATATTACCGAATAACAGAAAATGACATATTTATGTTTTAGTGTTTAATACATGTTTTACTGTTTGTGACTTTTTGTAGATGCTTCTTTGTTATATTTAAATGCCAGAGAGAAAGACCTGTTGTATTTTATTAAGTTAATACACGAATTCTGTATTGTAATGTTTTCGTTTTCTCCCCTTTTTAACATGTTTAAAACAATCTGACAGTTATAAAATATGTTTATGTATCAAATAATGCAATGCTCATGTTAAAATCAACGACACATATTTTTATAGCAGTGTGTGTTACATTTATTGTTCTAAGTATTCCTGAGGAAAAGAGACGTTCGTGTACAATATGTCAACTGTGTAATACATAGTTATTTCTATTGTATATGTTTTATTATTATACACCTTTACACTGTTAACAGCGGTGTGACACTTAAATCATGTTTGTTAATGTCTTGAAGTCGTTATTTCTTCTTTTAGTATATACAAACTACGACACATTTCTTTGCAGTGAATTAACTAATGTGGGCGTCATGTTCTTGTTGTTGCCTTGTTATCTCGAAATTGTCTTTATACAGGAGTCCAGGTTGTTCTTATTTTGATGAAGACTTATATTAGGATGAACTTATTTTGGTTTTTATCTCATTAGAGCAGACAATCCTCATAGTCAGCTGATGTGATTGGCTGCACTGAAGTCCTTAGTCGCTCGTCGTCTGTCGTCCGCCTTGCGTCATTCTCCGTCGTTCACTATTTTACTTAAACATATACTGACCAGCAACCGTTTGTTTGATTTTCACCAAACTAAACGGTATTTTCGGTCTTTTGGTCGTCCCCTACCAATGCTTTACATAATGTGCTTGTTGGTTGCATACACGTCCGTAGGTAACGGGTTTAAGAAAGAGATTTTAACAAAACATTTTTTCTAAAATAAGCAGGCCAAGAACTGTGATACTTGGTATATTATATTACCTCGAGGTCCTCTAAAAAGTCACTTTGTGTGATTCTTAAAATGTGACATAATAATAAAACAAAAATCATAATAATATGATAGTCAATCATCAAAACACCAATATTTGTACGCAGGGTACGAGGTAAATCAAGCAGAGAGGTCAATCACGTCAAGTCCGCTGGTATTACAGTCGTTAGGTTTCAATACAATTCATAAAGTCCAAAATGCTAAGTAAATGAGGAGTATAGTGGTAAACAAGCTTGAGGTAAAATTCTTCGTGGCTGACGTGCACATGGTCAAAACCGCTTGAGGCCATGTTTTCACCTTCATTATTTAAATCTTATTTACCCAGTTTACTCAGTAAGTGAATACTCGAATTTAGCGTCGACTTTTTAGTGTTCAAAATAGTTCTTGTTATTAGTCTGAGAATAGTGTTGACTGTGTACTATACTCGGAACGACTTATAATTTAATATAAACAATGCTAACTAGCATTTTATGATTTTAAAGACGAAATTACCTTTCGAAACGTCTTAATGTGTGTTTTATACAATCAATATGTTGGTTTTATAGATACACATGTACTTGTAGTATGTTTGAAATTCATACCATATATTTTATAGGACGCCTAAAGCTTACGTGAAAGGTTGCACATCCGTGCACCGACTACGTCAATGTAACAGGAATATTAAAATAATTGCGGTTTAATAATGATCAACGATTCCATTATATCTCGACTTAATTTTTGATTTGGATGTTAAATTTCAACTTTTCGTTTTCCCTTTATTAGACTGTACATATAGTACCATGTCCGTGGCGTTTGTCGTCCAAAACCATCATTCGATTTTGCCGGCAAAGTATTGTTTGTTGCCCCTCTACCGACTTATGCCAATAAGGGTTGGGTTGGTAGGTAAGAAAAATATTTTATTTTGTAAAATTATTTTATCAGTATATTTTAGTGAAAAATGTGCATTTATTATTTATACTTATATATAAATATTTCAAAACCATAAAATAAGTGAACATCCTCGCAAAGGTTTGACGTATTTAACACTTTAATGCTGTTTTATTTTCTGTTGGGAGTCTTCGAGATCGCTGTCATTTTGTATTCAAATTATACGTGTTTTTACTTTTTATTCCTGCAACAAATAAAAACATATTGTTTCGAAAACAGCAATAGTAGAAAGTTTGGATCGCGGCAATTTCAGCGGGTCGGTCGTAAAGGGGCAACAAACAAAATTGTTACTTTAGGCCTGTGCAGGCTATGCTTCCTGAGGACTTTCCCTTTCATCAGTTTATTATAGAATAAAGAAGGTGACGTTTGCAGAATGTGTCCACAATTTCTGAATGAAACAATTCTTAAATACACATACAAGTTAAATGGCAGCATAGGAAAAGGATATGACAACAATTATGTATGACATGTTGCTTTTAACATTCAAAAATTGTAAAACAAATGTGTGAACGCAAACTTGTAAGCGAGTTTCTATTGCAAAATTACCTTACTTTTATAACAGAAGGATACTTTTCAAAATCGAAGGCATGGTTGAGGAAAATATTATTCTTTGGTAATGGATATGATTCCAACATAACGAAAACATTGTCACGTGTTTGCTGTGATTTTGTTGTTGTTTTTTCTTTGAGTTTAGGCTCTTTTCAGCATTGCATAGGTCTATATATTTTCCCTCCCATACATTTTTATAGCTCAATTTGCATATTGTTATAAACACGTATCATGCTGCTAAAGATATTTTATCTTATGCAACTAATTGCATTCCCAGTGACCTTTTGACGTTCAAGAAATCGTCTAACCATTGAATTGATGTCTTAAAAACGTATGAGAGCGATATAATAGGTTCGTTGCGTCATAAAAACAAAGCCTGCACGAAAATGTTTGGCAATGAAACATTTTTGTGCGAATAAAGCAACTTTTAGAGAAACGCACACAAGTTAATGCAAATGTAACAAATAAAACTATCTAAAACCAAGTAGTTTAAAGTGTCTGTTGCACAATTGACGGGCATTACGAACCATAAAATTGTCATTTAATAGCGTTTCTCTAAATTTAGCTCTCCTTTCAAAGAACGAATCGAAATAAGACTTTCATTAACAGGCGTTACTTACTTGAAGTAGAAAACAAAACAACATTGAGACCTGAAAATAAAGGAGTTAAATAATTATTGTCTGTGACCGAGGATGACATTTAAAACAAGCTTATCATTAATCTAATAAAAGAGGAAAGCCCTCAAGAAACATCGCCTAAATGGCGGAAATGGCAGTCTCGGATTTATTGAAGCTTCTCATCAAAGGTAATGATGTCAACTGAAACCCCGTCACTGGGTCTCTCTCAAGTTAGCGAATATAGTGTATGTGGGCCAAACGGCAAAAGAGGTGCGCGAAGACATAAAACAAACGCATAGGAAACATCACCTAGAAGACGAAGTACTAGTATCATTAAACTTGGGCTGATAATGCAAATGTTTACATTGTGCTCCTATGATTTCAATAACTGCAATGTTTTTTTATAAGGCATAAAGGTACAATTCTCGAAAAACACAATGTTTTGTTTGTAAAAGGCTTTATTATCTTTCAATCAATTAATGAATTTATTCTTGGTTTTGAGAGTTTTGTTCTGTTTGTTTTGCCGTTGTCAACACAAATTAGGTCATATCGTGGGGTTCACGTAAACAGTACTCACACTTATGCTGTCCTTCGCCGATCATTTCAGCTAAACAATACAAATTCTATTACCCTGGTGCTAGCAATGGTTCTTGCTTATGGAGCTTACTTATTACGCCGCGAGCTGTTGACTGACGGGAAACGTATACATTTAAATGACGGCGTACTAACGTTGTATGACAATTTAATAGGTCTGTTAATGTCATTGTCTTACCAAAGCGGTAACTTAACATTTTTGAGAAATCATTTAAGAAATTGTAAATAAAAATAAATAAATAGACAAAAAAATCTGAAAACACACAAAAATAATTTTTTTTTCTGAATGTCTGTTGCGTCTTCGTGTTTTATGTGTTTTTGTGTTGTTCTGTGTGTTTGTTTTTGTACGTGCCATTTTGTCATGGTGTTCTTAAACTTGACATGTCTACATTGTTTACAACATTCTTTCTTTAAACGTCTCTTCAACTTATATCAGCAATTACTAAAACTGTCAATCAATTAAACAAGATGCTCTTGTGCGTTGAACATAGATGTATCAAACTAAGATAACTCAACGTATTATAAGATGCCATCAAGAGAAGTAGCAGAGACGTTTGAAGACTGCACGCTTATTGCATATAAATACAGAAAATGAAAAAATGCCAATCACACACAATTGCAAATGTTTAAATCAATGACTTAATCAAAACATAGATACAAAATATATTGCATGCGTTGGATGATATGTTTTATTATAATATATTCAATCTATAAATATAGGTATCGTTAAAATACAATAAAACCTAAGTTCGACAGAAACTATGACTATGTTTGTCGATACCACGGCATGTGTTTGTTTTCATTGTAATATCAAGCCATTAGCGTGCGCTTTCCCTGTCAATGACCAACCCTTATAGCTAAAGGGCCATTTCGTACCACTAACGAGCAACGGCAAAACAATGGACATGTTACACGGTGGTACTAAAACAGTCAATCAATCAAACGAACGGGATGATACTACATCCTATGTCAAATAACGTGTGTGTGTATTGATTATGCATATCAACTTTTACTGGGTAAATCCCTTTTAACTTCGACTTGTTTTAATTTTTTCCGAAGAGATGCCTTTTCTACCAGAAACAGCTAAACTCTTACATATTATACATGATTTAAAGCAGCTGTCCTCCAAAATATACAAAACAAATCATAGGTTACAAATATTTCAAAATATCTCTTCAAAAACATATAATAGTTGTTAGAAATTAAAAAAAACCTACATATTTTCACGTTTTTGCTTTGAAAACAGACAATTCGCTTTTCTGCCATCGGGATATTTCTACTATACATAACGGATATTTCTACTATACATAATCTACTGCGTTAGTAACGCAGTAGATTATGCAAAGAAAAACTATGTTTTACCAACGATTTTGTCAACTGAAGTAAGGACTCAGTATAAAAGATTTCTCCACTAAACATAACTGGACCAGTATTTTTTTCATTTTTTACTTTCCGAGCAACTGGAGGACAGCTGCTTCAAAGATATAAAATCATCAGTTGAAAAATTAATTGTTCAAAAACAAGGAAACGTTCTTAAGAAAACAGTTGGTTGAAATGCACTTCTTCGTCGGTAAAATCATACGGCATTATGCAGACTATGCATACTGGGAACTGTTTTTTCTTTAATTAAATTGTCTTACTGGTTTTTAGTTTTTGAGAGATGGCTGTAAAATGTCGCCAATCATAATGTAGTTTATTTTCTGTTCCTTTGTTATCATGGAGTGTGTGTTGTTTACATTTGAAAATAGAGTTCCGCTTATTGGCAAGGAGCTTCAATGTTGTGACATCTTTCATTACTATTGATGAACAGCTTCAATAAAACCGAGGCTGCTATTTCTCCAATTAACAAATGGTTAATCAGACGTGTTAATAGCATATAATTGATAGTTTCGTCTTGTTGTTTTGTGCTTTAGGGGCCATTGTGGCATGATGCCCTTAAACTTGTCTTCTTTACACATCTCTTCGACTTACATATCTTAATTCACCACATTAAACACAGAAATATTGACATACATCACCAAACATGGAAAACCCCTGTAACTGAGTAAATTTATCTACAATGCATTCTTTGAAGATCGTCTATCACATTGCTGTAATCACTGTTGTTATATTTCCATACTAAAAGTCAATGCGGTAGTTGTAATTCTCTATTAACCAGTATGACCAATGTTATATAGTATGTGTGTATTGATGAAAATAAAGATACATTTAATGCAAATAAATGTTATGTTATTTTTCGTTATGTTATGTTATGTTATGTTATGTTATGTTATGTTATGTTATGTTATGTTATGTTATCGGTAATTAGTAATACGGTTCATAGTAATCTTCCTCGCTTGACAACTAGTTATTCTTTTGGTTCAAAAACAGTGTTCATTTCTTTCTTAACTACCGTTCTGACATTTATAAAATCAACACATCAATGTTCACTTATGGTTGCTGATGCGACAGTAATGGTAAAAGTGACATATCACATCCCATTAGTTTTAATTAGACATTGTATAAGTGAACAAACCTAGTATCGTCTTTAGTTCCTTTCCCACTGATATACGTCAGTGAACGTAGATGATTAATATAAAACATACTTCTACAGATTTCAAAAACACAAGCCATTATGAATTTTTATAGCAAAACGGGTAAACGCCCAATGATCTACATATACCATACACAAGCGGTAACATTTGTGGAAATATATAGTATTCATATAAAAACATCAAGATTGATATTTAAAAATAATATGTGTTTACAACATTATTTCTTCGAACATCTATTCAATGTAGCTGGTAATTGTAGTAGATATTAAAACATCCCATTAAGGTATGACCTTCCTAATGGATTCACATATTTGCAGCAAGGAAGAGATTTTATAAACCTTTTTTTATTTAAATATATGCCATTTTAAGACGATCCACAGCACAACTTTTCTCAGTTTTTGGATTTTTGATTTTATAAACAAGATTAAAATTTTCATTTTATTCATATTTAAGGGAGGTAATAAGTTGTAAAATTACTCCCCTTTAATTTAATTTTAGCAAATATAGGAAACTTGCATTTTAAAAAGATTTTTCTACGGTTGAAAAGTAAAAGCATAATATATAACACATTTTAATGAAAAAAACTTGTTTATTTTTTTGATAAAAATACAAATGTGTATCCTTTATAGTCCATTAGGAAGGTCATACCTTAAATAATATGTTAAATACTAATTGAAACGATTATTCCCGATTTTGACGATTATTTGAAATAAAAGAAACGCATAGAAATTTTTCAATAAACGGGTAGGTTAAATACAAATTAGTGAATCCCTTTTATAAGAGCTCAGGCTGACAATTTGCATAAGGCTAGATATTAATTTCTGGAAGAAAAAAACATTTGACATTACAGAAAAACATACTACCATATACAATATACACCGGTCATGCTCACTTTATATCTAAATGATGAATGGTGCGATGGCTGCTCAATTCTTTGGTATTTGCTGTTGATGTTATTTCATCATGTTTGCTGCCATATTGTAATAATAATATAAAACCAAACTGATAAGGCGCCTGCATATGGGCATTAAAAAGCGAGACGTGTATAGTCTGCATACCAAATACGTCATGAACATTTACTTTGAATAAAATGCGTTATATTAGACTGTGTGTATTAAAGCAGTCGCCAAAGTAAATAATAAATGCTACATTTAATCAACGACATATTTTCCAGTTCAAATAACAATGTCAGAAGAAATTTGCATTATGCTATTATGATACATGTACCCATCAGAGAATAATACAGACACAACTCAGGTAGGAATTGGGCATCTATTCCCAAAAAAAACAGTCTTGAAACAAAACCAACAATGCATTATACTACTTATATGTACGTTATAGGTATTTTCTAAGAAAAAACAAAACTGCTATAAAAATAGAATGATTTACAAGAGTATTTTCCAAGAAATGCTTTTATTTAATATCTATGCCACTTCCTATTTCAAAAAGGTATTTTTTACTTTTCCGTGTTTAGTAATATTAATATGATTCTAACATTGGTTGTAAGATTTTTATTTCGATAAGAAATATTTACTTACTACTAAAAATTTCAAGTTATAGCCTGTCAAACAAGTTCACCCTCAACAACCGAAAACAAATCATATTTAGAAAAATAATAATAATATAATAGAAGTTTAAAAAATCTTTATTTTATTGAAACATAAGCCATTTACAGACGATCCACCACGCCGCTTTTCAAGGTTTATTCTTTTTTGATTTTATAAACAAGATTGAATTTGTTCATTTTATTCTTATTTAAGGGAGATAATAAGGTGTAAAATTATTTCATTTTAATTTAATTCAAGCAAATAAAAGTAACTTGCATTTTAAAAAAGAATCTTCTATGGTTGAAATGTAAAGGCATAATTATATCACATTTAAATGAAAAAAATATTGTTTATATTTTGATAAAAATACTAATGTGTACCCTTCATAGTCCATTACAAAGGTCTTACCTTAATAAATGAAACAAAATATAACGTTTAGTACTGTTACAAAAAAGGAAGGAAAAAAGATTATTGTCGATAATATTTAATAACAAAACAAGTCATAGCATATATTTAAAACTTAAAAACAAAACAAACACAATACAATAATATCAACAGTTTAAGAAGCCTAAACATCATGTTGATAGTATCACAAGCAAAACACCGATATAAACTGGAAGTTTTGTAGTTCACAAAGCAATATACGGCTCTTACAACATTGTCTCAAAATCAATTTATTTGCCGGATAAACAGAAGGGGGCACAGGAAATAGGCAAATCTAGAGTCCTCGTTCATTTGGTTAACCGGATAAAATTGTCAACAAAACATTTTCTTAAAAAATAATAATTTAATCAACTGTGAAAAAAATAAAAATAAATCACCTGAATAAGAAACTATGTGAACACCAGCAGGGGATTTACATACAAAGTTTCATCAAACTGACTAATATAATTTTTCATTACTCACGGGGTCCAAATAACGAGCTTTATTTAACAATTTTCATCACCATAGTAACCAATTGGCTTACGTACATTAAACAAACTTGTCATGTAAAAGTAAGGGTTATTCATGTAGAATTAAATAACATTCAAACAAAATACCCCCAAATAATGTGTAATTGCCTGTAAGTAAAGGTAAAATAAGCAGTTGTTTTTGGCTAGCGTTTACAGTTCACCGGAGCGACGTCGTTAAAATAAATTGAAGAGATGTTCAAATAAAGAATGTTGTAAACAATGTAGATATGTCAAGTTTAAGGGCACCATGACAAAATGGTCCGTTCAAAAAGTAACACACAGAACGACACAAAAACACGTACAACACGATGACGCAACATACATTTAGGTTTTTAATTATTATAATTTCTTAAATTAATTCTTCAAGAAATGTTGTGTTACCGCATAGGTACGGTCAATGACTTTCATTGGGAGTTTAAACCAGTTTTTAGCTATAGCAAACCTCACACTTTCTGAACATGTCTTGAAGAAGAAACAGAAAGAAAAAATGCATTTACTCTCTCCAACCAGGCCACTAAGAAGCTTAACAGAACGATAGGAAAGTAAAAAGAAGTAAACCTAAACAGAAATGGGTGAAAAAGAGAATCCTGAGTACAAACGTCTTCTGCCTGTGAAAATCATCACAGGTCCGTGGCAGAATGGCCTATGCTAGAAAAAAATAAACGGTAAAGTTATTATTTAAACTTAGAATTTTTCAGAATTTTCTTTCTATTTATATTTATTCTTAAATGATTTCTCAATATAATGTTAACTTACCGCCTTGGTAAGACAATGACTTTCACAGACCTATTAAATTGTCATTCAACGTTAGTACGCCGTCATTTAAATGTATACGTTTCCCGTCAGTCAACAGCTCGCGGCGCAATAAGTAAGCTCCATAAGCAAGAACCATTGCTAGCACCAGGGTAATAGAATTTGTATTTTTTAGCTGAAATGATCGGCAAAGGACAGAATGAGTGTAAGTACATTCATTGGGAGTTTAAACCGGTTTTAAGCTATAGCAAATCTCACACTTTCTTGCAGATAGGACAAGGATTTCTTGCATATGGGACAAGGATTTCCGCATCAACTTCCGGTGCTGGAATATAAGTATCTTTCATGTGTTCCTGGTGTGGATGGGAAAATCCATCCCGA
>Ga0224511_10005313_pt1 | contig 10060 bp, 4 predicted proteins | sample SF_May12_sed_USG_2_FD_169988 | JGI IMG/M metagenome (GOLD analysis project Ga0224511, IMG submission 169988) | Sediment microbial communities from San Francisco Bay, California, United States - SF_May12_sed_USGS_8_1 | ecosystem: Environmental > Aquatic > Marine > Sediment | place: USA... | reverse complement strand
TATCTTAGGAAACCAATGTTTACCTAGAGATTTTGTCTTGCTCTTCTTCCCATTGACACATTGACCCTGTGAATCTGACCACTCGGGAGGATGGAATATTCCTCAAACACTCCTCTATCCATGGCTGTAACAGACATTAAAGCCCTTGTGTGCCATTGCCAATCTTTTCCGGTGTTGCTTAACTATTGAACACACCAGCAGCTTACCAGTTTGTTTTGCTTCAACCTCTCCAGCAACTGTTTTGCCTTCTCAGCCATTCCAAAGCCCTTGTACTGGAACTTACTCCCAACTACACTGCAACAGTAAGCTCTCAAGGGTGGTGTATGACCTCCATGGGGAGCAAATCACCCCATTGAAGATATCCGGGTTTAATCTGCATGACCTGGTGAACAATATAAAACGCAGCTGGAACTTTTGATTGCCACATTAAGAATTCATGCACTTCTATGAGTCATAGTATTGTGAAGCTAGCGCAGTTTTGAGTTGGGTTTCAACTGAGCTACTCCTACATACTATGAATACACAACTTTAGGGAAAGAGTGAAGGATGTGAAATGAGTGAAAAGTCCAATAAATCAAAATTCATGCACAAGATTGATAATTCGATCCTAATTCCCTCCCACTAAAACTTCAAGGCTCTACCATCCGGCTATATGCGCAATCCGATGGATTTCCGTTTTTTCAACAATCTGTTACTGGCTGTCCTAGGGTTCTGCCATAGATGGCTTCATTATACAAGTCTTTCACCTGGAGGTTATGCAGTTGTAAAGCATGTTTGTCATGAAAACTAAAACAATGTTACGCCATACTCTGCCTAAATTCTCAGAACCAATCTCTGCTATGCTGTTACAATTTGCCATTCTTTGTTCTTAGAAAAGCCTTGCTGAATCAGCTGCACCATAGAATTGGTCAAAAAGACTCCCGAACGCACCACTACATCGATGAGCCTCATATTCTAAACACAGACAATGATATGGATATAGAATCGCACAGACAACAGGCAAACTCTTGCCCAAATCTGGCACCCGAACCAACTCCACATCACAGCCAAAACAATCTGAACTATAACATACTTCAGGTGACCAGCCGTCTACCGGAAAAATTCAAAGAAAAAGATTTATCGCTCGCCAATGTAAGATATTCACTACCCAGTTCGTACGTGGAGCGACCGGATTATAATCGCAGCCAATCAGAGCCCGCGTATCGCTGCGGCACTGTCCTGCCCTCAGCGCCACCAGCAGATGACATTCTCCTAGAGGAAGTTTTTGAAGAGCTCGGCATCACTGAAACGGATCCACTCAATCAACTGCCTCAGCGACGGGACAGCATGGCATCCAATGAATCAAATAGTCTTAATGCATCTAAATAAGTTCATATTTTTCATACTTCTTATGCCAAAGCTTTTATGACTTATCTTCTCCTGAATTTCTCTGAATCTCTTCCTGAAACTCAACTAGACCCTTCCCTTAGGGCTCTAACCCAAAACACCTATCACTATAGGAATTATCCTACCCTTCTCATCCTTTATGTTGTTCATCACTCATTGTAAATAATCTGTTCCGGGGAGAGTATTAATTATAAATAGTATGTGCATTGCTGCAGGATTAAGGATTTTATTATGTTCCATGACAGGCGAATAAAATGGCGGCCATTTTTGTGTATTGCTGCCAAGAAAGCAAAGGCTGGTTACCCTATTGGTCATAACGCTATGATCGTTGGCAGTATTAATATGGTAAAAATGCAAGATGCATCTACAGACAATGCAGGAGTCTGGATTTGCCACACCCGAACCTTTATCTGATCTAACACATCTTGACCTTTCTAGTCTCTCACAGTCCTATTCCTGGTTTTCTCTCACACTTCTGAGACAGGGATTCAGATCAATTAGGATGTTTTCATCAATCAATCAGGTATGGTACTGATCAATTTTGAGTCACAGTTGGTATATGGATTACAGTAAGGAGGTACATGCAAAGTAAATCATTCACACAATGCATGACTGAACCCTGGAAATAGATATGGTGCAGGGTTATGACAATCTATAGGTATTCTGTAATGATATTATAGTGAAGAGATGATGGGAAAAACACGTATTGACTTCTCAATTAGAAGGAAATCTGACTTAACAATAATATCTTGACATTGAGCCTTCTGATTCTACGATTACCAGTGTGCCTCGATATTCGACTTGGTGTAAAAAGTGTGCCTCATGGAGAAGATAACTCTACGAATAGGCTGCCTCATTCAGTGTTACGATATATGAAAATAATTATGATGAGGATATGAAAACGCTAATAGAACCCAATGTGCCACACCGCATCACACCATAGCTTCGCTGAATTATCTATCAAAGGGAAACCAAAGGGCAGTCCATTATTTGTGCTGTAAGATTTTATCTATACCGGGACAACAAAAGAGCATGCCTAGTTTTTATAACAATCCCATTTGAGGAAGCTTCAGACTGCAAGACCAGGAGTTGAAATCCTGGAAATGCCTGCCTGGTACCAATCAGATTATGAACAAGCCTTGGGTTTAGACAGGTCGAACAGCTGTGAAAACTAATCAAATAAATGGTTCTCGGTCCAATTGGGGAAAACTAATATCCGATTACAATACAGTAAACGGAATGCGACTTCATCCACCGGAGAGGCAGGTCACATTGTCAGCTAAATAAAAGGAGTTGCCTTCTCCTTGTTGGCTCGCTCCCTGATTGGGCTGCTCTGATATAGAATGCTGGCATGCATGGAAATTACGTACATATGCATATCATACATATATTTCATCCTAAAGCTAAAATTTAGACTTTTCAAAATTCAGATTGGCAATATCTCGCAGTCTGTTTCACCCTTCCGCATACCTAATCAATAAAAATGTCAACGCAGTGAGAACCATTCACCTGAAGCCATCTTTTAGTGTTAAATGATGGGTAGAATGAGCCGTATATACTGTGGATAATTTCAGACCAAACGAAATGGATCACTAGTATACAGAAGGCCCAGCTCTGTCATGCAGAATTCAACGAGACGAGGGCTAATAACTTTTCTCTGATAATAGTGAACATCGTCTCCTTTTGTCAAAAAGTATTAAGTCATATTAAAAAACCAATGCTGAATTTCTGAAAATCTGTTACTATAAATATATATATGCTGTACTATACTATTATTAAGTTACGTGGTCTCAACTATCTTTGAAATAACCCAAAAACTTCCACCTGAGATTGCATATACCTGGTAATTTCTTTGGTACTTGGTAATTCAGATCCAAATTCAGATTTAAACCCGATTTCTATTTCGATAATGTCTTGTGTAGTTTGAGATCATTTCCTGGTGGTAAGCACTTGCACACATCGCTCTCTGTACTGTAGGTGGTGCTGCAAACCAGCTTTTACTAGAAGTTCCTAGGATACTAAACAAGACAACGGACTGTGCGCGGAGCATTTACCCCCTGAACAACCTAGATAACTCTAGATTGATGACTGTCGGACATTTAAGCAGTTAATATATCTTGTATTTCCTAGTTTTTCCTATGCCTACATGACTTCTGATGCCGGGCCGGATCGTTTCTTGATAATCAATTGTGGACTTTTGCTATTTTTTTCTTCGTGGACCATTTTGTAAGTAAGGCTTGGCCTTAATAATGTCATCTATGTAAAATAAAATTAACCTAACCTAATCCCTTACCAAAGCAATGTGATGTTGGGTAATGGGTTCGAATCTGTCAACAAAAACCCTTTGCCGGTCACATTTAGGCCCTTACCCTTACTTGCAACAGGAAAACCAAAATGGTAATGGGCAAACTCCTATAGGGGGTTTGAAAGGGTTCACACTTACTGCCGTAGCCATCTTCCCATTTTCGGGCTGCCAGAATCAAGGTGCTTTTTTGGTAAAGTGGGACGAAAACTGGGATATATAATGTTGGCGGGGTATCAGGCTTTAGCATATCTAAATTCTTATAATTTTCTGCCCTCCAGCTCTCATTAATGCACTAAACTATTGATAACGACACACCCCAGCCTTACAGTATAAGCATAGTGGTGTATTTGTGTAATGGTGAAGGATTTGAACTAAATGGTAGTGGTTTAACTAAATTTTTATTCACCTCATTGATCACTGAACAGATGAGGCAGCATAACTCAATGCCAGGAAAAAGAAACATAGTTATGACCATAAACTATAAAAATTACACACGTACATTTGTCATTCACTGCCATCATGTTAACACCCTACATCTTAGCATGTACATGCATACTAAACTCAAAACTATCTGCGGTAGAACTCCTGACCCAGCGCGACCTCGAGAAGGGCAATCAATTTTTCCATTGAGTACTAAAGGACCTAATCAATTTAAATTTATATTTACTTTTCTGGTGGATGAACCAATGCATATTAAATCATTCTGTTGGCATTACTTATAGGAGGTAGTCTTACTCTTCTTACTGTCAGCCTCAGCACCTGTACAAATCCCTGTCCAACTATCGAAATACACCCACACTGTTAGGATATGCGATAGGTGACATTGCCAATTAGCCCAATATCCGAAATAGTACTGCCGGGCGATTGTTTACTGAAGTTTAATTGGACCTGCTATTGAAATACTGGCAATTGAGCTAGAATTTCTAACAAAGGCTGCTTAGCAAACACTCTATGTGGATTCTATTTGACTTCTAAAGTATAGTCCACATGAAGGTCTATAATATATTCAGTACATTGGTAGTGATGGAGTTAGCACAACTGTTATTAGCTTAACGACATGGAGGTCTCACCGAATTCCGCGAGGAGAGAGATTCCACTGCCTACCTTTTTGGCTCCGCTACCTGGTGCTGTCAGAGTAAATGAGGCAGCGAGGAGAGAATTTCCTTCTCGTAAACACAGACGCGCGGCAGCGAGAACAGAAATCCATTCAGAGCAAATCAGCCCAACACTGCCTCATCTGAGGCACCCTAAACAGTGAGCTATCTTCATTATTGTTCTATAGAGGGACTGGGATGGTGAAATAGTTCAGTGGTAGAGCCCTGGAGTCCCATTGTGAGTACGACCTCCGCACATCCTAACCCTAGTCCCAAAAAGTTCTACTTGGTTTCTCACTGAAATTATAAATCAAAACAAAAACAAGCCTCACAATGACTTTGAGCATCGATACCATCACAAGTGGTGGTCCATGCTAAACCATAATTGGTAGAGAACCAAGTATCTAACTCGACAGCTTCATATTTTCATCCACATCATCTCTGCGAAGGTTATGGTTTGGCTCGGTATGTTGGGAGAAGTCTTTTAGGAGGAATGCCACCAAGTTAAGGATATTTTATCAGATTTATATACGGTTTTCGATAAAGATTGACAAATCCATACATAATTTTAATGTGTAACATTAGCCGGTTGTAAAATAGACTAGATGAGTGTTTCATATGTGCCAAACTATATTCAAACCCATTATCTTAAATCCCCAGAAACTTGATGGCACTCAAAAATGAAAATCTGATTATCACTAAAACCAAGGCATGTCTTGGTAAGGAGTTTGAGTAATTTTGTATCACCCCGATCGGCACTTACATGGTGACAATTCTCATTCGGGTGCTTCTGGCACTTCGGTGTTGCTCAGTACATAAGATTATTACATAGATGGCATCACTCAGTCAATAGCTTGTCCTTAGGATGGTCCATGGTTTACCTCCTTTATTGATTGTCACAATCCAAATCCAATGAGCGAGAAGGCGTCAAGTGATGCACCAACCCGGTTCACTTGGTCCTAAACCGGACCGCACTACCCATTATAAGCCGGTCACCGCTATCATCTGTGTATATGTACAAGTGTGTAAATGATTCACATTAAACAGACTTTCTCTCTTACAGTCCGATGCCTCGATTGAAAAAGAAGTCAGTAATCAACTTCCAAAAGTCAAAACATCCAGAAATGAGACCACTCAGTTCATCATTGCCTTCCCTGCCAGGTAAGATAGCATCCGGCCTTTAAATTATATACAGACAGATAGAGCTGTCTGTGTGGGTGAGTGGACAGGAAAGAGAGCACTCTAACACTCACATATAGCCAAGTGTATGGAGTTGCGAAGGAATCATCTGCTGCCTGTTATCACTTTCGTTGACATGTATAACTCAAATTTCATAACAGAAATTAAGGCAAGGGGGAGGGATAGCTCAGTGGTAGCGAACCGTGAGAACATGAGTTTTAATCCCTTTCATGGCAGGCTCCCATTGTGGGTGCGAGCTTCTCACATTAATCCTGAACACAAGCAAGCATCACTATGAGGTGGAGTGACCGACTCATGGTGCTCTATGCTAAGCCAAAATTGGTAAAAGAAACCAAGTAGTTAACGACCCAACCGGTATGCCGTCACAGAGACGACATAAAAAACTGAGTTACAACAAATGTTCTACCTAACATGTAAGTGTATGAAATTTGAAACTAACATTTCCTCGTAACCATGTAATCAGGAAAGAGATTTTAGTCCACAATCTCAATCTAAACCAGTGGGCTAATGGGCCTATCAGGTTTACATGTGTAATCAGGGTCTTCATTGATTTGTTTTTATTGTCTATTGGCCAAGCAGGTGAGTTCATTTTACCATTGAGTAGTGTTTGGGTATTCATAAGATATGCAAACTAGAAACCTTTTTATGAAAGAAAACAATATTTTTGAATAGCATACATGCAAAATCCAATGGGCGTGTTAGAATAACGAATTTGATGTGACTCAATGAACAGCCATGTGCAACCCAAAGAGCTGTGTTATATAAGCGAGTTACATGCGAATGTGGGATTTTTATTGTTTACGCTTGTACTAATGATGCAAAGGAACTGAATACGAGATTCCATAACCGAACATTTGAAATACGTATACTATTTCCTATCAGTAGAGTATGATTACATGTATGGCTGCGTTCGACAGAGACAGAAGCCCGTCGCATCAATTGGGGTCTGAAGTACCACATCAAATAATCGCATCAATCGGCAATAAAGCAATTCCAAACACAAAAAATAGTAAGATGAATGACGCTAAGTGAAATGATTTTTGGTAGGTTGCCACGTGTAGGTAGATTGCATGTACTCCTACAAACCTGATCAGGAGTCTAGGTAAGGGACTTAGATACCTTTTTTCCTCGAAAGAGGCAATAAAATACAACTCAGACATTGAGTGGCTGGGTTTGGACACTGTATAGTACAACCTCATGGTCAAATATCGTCTCCAATTCATCCCGATCCCCTCGCTGCAATAAAATAATGTGGAGCAGTGTCGTGTCATCAGTTACCATAGATGGCATATACGGCACGCTTCTAAATCATCACAGTCATATATACATGAAAGCTAAGAGCTTTATAGTGCACTATCTTATGACTGTATGGTACTGAATAATTAAAAATAATTATAGCCCACTAGCCAAACGCCTGATCATCTGGAAAATTAGCCATTCTGGGCTCTATTCGATGTAACCCCCTCCCCCTGGTTCCTGACCAATAGGTTCATTGACACATATTTGCCAATGACAACACCCACTCTTAAATTGATTCCACTCGCAATGGGAGAGTGTCAACTAATACCAAACCATAGTCATTAGCTAGTCAAATCAGGTAACTCTATTCCCATGCTCGCCTCTTATTGGCTCATTCAATTTTTCAAAATGAGAAGACAACTCTGCAACTGAATAAAAATCTGAAGTCAATGTAGAATGAATTCTTGTTGTTGGTTCATAAATCATGCTTTTCAGACATATTCTTTCATTACAGGAAGTACGTCAGAAGTTCATAATGGGAGACATCTTCTACGACTGAATCTAGAAAATGATTCAAGCCAAACGTCTGAAGAAGAGTTCATGAAGTTACTGGATCACCCCATGCACAGGTTGGCTGAAATACTGAGACAAGGGGAAATAAATCAGCAGCACATGGTTTGATCGAAAAATTGGCCAATCAGACGAGGTAGGCTAGGAGAGACATTTACTTCCAGCTTATATGCTTATTCGTTTCCCAACATTCATTCAGACAGATAGGCCTAGGAAGACTGGTAGAGCCCTTTCATGTAAGACCTATAGAAAAAGCTGTGTGATTTGATGGCTTGTACAACTTAAGATGGGGGGGATGAGCTTCACTCAAGATGACTTAGTTACTGAGCTCTCTGCTTGCTGAGCTGTTTTCAATCCCTGACACCCGAATATAACAAAAATAAAAACGGTTATAAAGGGTTGTGCCATTTACTAAAAATGAAGAGAGAAGAGTTATCACTATCCTAACACATGAGAATTTTTGGGCTGTAATAAATTAAGGTAAGACTTGTCCTGTCTGCTTTGTTTATCTTTATGCTTAGTCCTTGATGCCAACACAATACGAGATATACACACAGCTCACTTTATCAACAGTTTAACATTCCAGCTTGCATGCCATGGGCGTAATCACTTTACTACTACTTACTTTGTTTCTGAATGATATGGAACAAAACGAAGTGTGGCATATGCACCGAAGCTGGAATAGGCGTGGTTGACACAAATGGCCTCCTCCATATGTTGACCAGTGTTATGACTGATGATTATGCAGAAAATTGGCCTTCTGAATCCAAACAATGCCAAAGGTGCATCCTTGAGGGACTTTCATGCTTGCACCAGCGTGCCCCATAGAGAAAGTACTCTTTTATTTGGCATTGTGATCCAAAACTGATAAGGGTGTGTTGTGAAATGCAAAATTTTGTTTTGGCCGAATCGATAATTAGCGTAGGTCCGAAGCCCAGTATACTTCCATCATGTCAGATATCATATTCTACAGATTACTCTCGGAGAGGATTGACAGATTGATTGAGGAACAGAAGCTTATCTTACCATTGAGAAGCTCATCACCTCGGAGGCTGGGCGCTCAACTTCCTAGCCCACTATACATAAAGAATGACAAATCCAAATCATAGTGTCAGTGCACATCAGTGAAGTGACCTAATTAACGAAAAGCATGATCCAAAAAAGATCTTTCACTTTCGGTCGCGTTCCGCGACTGAAGCACGCGAACAGAATTGCGCGACCGAAAGTAGGCGTTAGCCTAGTAGTGCAAACAAATGTCAAGGTTACCGCAAAAAGGCTTGATTTCTATGTTGAGATAACGAATCCTGAACGATTGTTCGGCTCTAACCGATGAGTTAAAGTTGGCAGAGGACAACTCTGATCCGATCAAAGGCCGTCCTGAACTCAACAGCGGTTCCACATCGCGACCGAGTGTTCGCTGACACTAATCGGATGTTTGTTAGGTTGTGTATTGTCACTTCTGGGTTTGAATAGGTTGCTACCAAGGAGTGTAATCCTGAATACAGTTCTTTAGACATCATGCAGTATATTTCAGACTCTTGATTGTGAAAATCAGTCCCATTTCAGGATTTCTGCTGTGGTTTGTATCAGATTCTTTCATTTTCACTGAAGCTTCCATGGGATTCGAGTCCAGCTAGCTTGTAGTGCCAATGCTGAGAGAAAGCTATAGAATAAATGGCAAGTCACTCACTGCTAAATTATGAAATGGGTAGAGATGGGAATCATACACGGGACTACGGAACCTCCTGCCTAATGCTCTATAGTCTATACCATACAGTCAGGGGAGGATAACTCTGTGTTCTACATCACTTCCTAGTAAATTGGGAATATCTGTACATGTAGAACAGCTGCTTCTGACAAGTTCATTGACGTATGTGTGCTATTTTAATGGAAAGACATTTTCACATTCGATTCATTTTCTCTTGTATGTATAATTATGACATCTTCACTGTTTTGGTGAAGCTGGCGCGTTAAGATACCCACTAGTTGTTTAGGGCTTAGCATGGAGCACCGCGAGGAGGCCAGTATCATCGTTCCACCTTAAAAGTGAGGCTTGGTCTTGTTGTGAACTATGCTTCAAAACCTAAATAATAATAATAATAATAATAATAAAAATAACAATAATAATTGCTTTGAATTGATAAATAAGTCTCCCTTAACAGGAAAGGAATATAAAATGGAACATCCTTTCATCCACCCAGAGTGTGGAAATGGGTCAAGCTGTTACGAATTTGATGAGTCATTCGCTCAACATCAGCTGAAGCAT
>Ga0224511_10005312_pt1 | contig 10060 bp, 11 predicted proteins | sample SF_May12_sed_USG_2_FD_169988 | JGI IMG/M metagenome (GOLD analysis project Ga0224511, IMG submission 169988) | Sediment microbial communities from San Francisco Bay, California, United States - SF_May12_sed_USGS_8_1 | ecosystem: Environmental > Aquatic > Marine > Sediment | place: USA... | reverse complement strand
CAGAGCTGTGCACTTTAAAGGCCCACTCAGAAAGACTACCATGGTGGATTCCTGCTAAATCGATTAACTCTGGAGATTTTTAACAACTTTAATCACAATTCAGGTTGACAGGATTTTATGTCAACATCTCAGTCAACCAAGCCATCAGCCACCAATGTAATTGCAGTCAGTCGACAATCCAATGACAATTCGCCACGGCTTGTATGACGTTTTCACGGTTATGGTGAAGCTGCTGGGTTAGATATTTTTGCCAGTTTCAGCTTTGCATGGAGCACCATGAACGGGTCAGTGCCGTCACTCTACCTTCTAGCGAGGTTTTTTTATTTTGGCTAAAATTATACACGTCAATCTACGCAGAAGTTAGTAAGGAATTGTATGTATGTGCGCGTTCCTCTGGTAACCCAAGTCATCTTTATCTAATCATAGTGACACTCCACTTGACAAAGCACTTAAACACCATGCTATTATAAGCCTATTTCATGTAACAGGCGAAACCCACACAGGATACACTGCGGCTTGTGTATCCCACGCGTTCGCTCCCTTACACATGAGCTTGTTACCAGCCTATGAACATTCATGGCTACGAAGAAGCAAATTATCCCAACTCGGAATAAAAAAACTGGTGTATCGAGTGTGCTGCAGCATGATTGAGAGTCATGGCAAGAGAGAATTTATACTTTTTTTGTTTATTGTTTTACTCGGGCACTTCTATCATCCTGTTTAATGAACCTCCTAAGCCTGAGATTGGAGCTAGGGATGCGTGAGTAGATAATTCTCACACAGAGCCTTTAGTAGGATCTTCTGCTGGTGAGCCAAGCGACCTATCCTTTGAATAACTACCTTACGCGGATAACATAATCACATTTGTGACAGCACTGGTGAATTTTCTTGCTTTATCAGAACGCGACGATGACGGAGAGTGGTGCTATCGGCCTGAAGGACTTTGAAATGGTTCGTGTGATCGGTCGAGGAAGTTACGCTAAGGTGCTGTTAGTAGAGCAAAAGTCATCCAAGAGAGTCTACGCCATGAAAGTTATAAAGAAAGAGCTCGTCAATGATGATGAGGTATTGGGACGGTCATGTGATTATATCTTTCTTTCTTGAGGTGCAGTCCTCGCTCCGAGGCCAGGCTTTGTATCCTGGATTTTTCTGAAGATTTCCAACGTCAGCCCAACCAGAAATGGGGCGTGCGATATGGCACTAAGTACGCGGTATGTTGTCTGTGGTCATATGAAAAAACGATGTAGTAGTTCCCAAAATGTCATTGCAATGTTGCTTCACACTAAATCGGTGGGTGTTCTGGTAGAGGTGAATTGGCTCTGGGCACGATCAGCTGCCGCTATACCAACACTGCCCAGGCTTGCAGCTTTATTAGTTACGGTCTCTGTTGCTGCCCTGCGACCAATAGCATATGTAATAAAAAAATAATGAGTTGTTTGGGGTTCCAGTTGCAAGGCCAGGTTGGTAAGAGCTCGCTCTGCCCGTCCCTGCACTGAGAAAGAGAGTTCTCACGCGATTCCTCCCAATCAGTGCTGACCCGTGATGACTGACACTCACAGTGACTCACCCGGTCACACATAGATTTAGGCATGATTATCGCAGCTCTGTAAATAACTCTATGCTCGTTCCTTAGTCAGATAGCGTAGCGGTAAGAAATTTAACACAACGCCTCTCTGACTTATCACCCTGGATACTGGTCTTTCTGATAGTCCACTGATGATGTGGAGTCGTTGCATTTAAACTACTACCACAGTAGCCGCAGATATACGCAAACATTTTCGCAAACAGAACCAACACGGTCGGCTGTAACCACCAAACTGTCTTCGATAAGCTGCAGTTTATATAACAAGGCTAGTTCCGTTGCATGTCTAACCTTGACATTGACGTATGAGTGAACCAATCACAATGAATTTTACATATTTGCAGGACATTGATTGGGTTCAGACTGAGAAGCATGTGTTTGAGACGGCATCCAATCATCCATTCCTGGTCGGCCTTCATTCCTGTTTTCAGACTCCGAGTCGGTAAGTCTAGTAATAGATCTCCATCTGGCGTGCTCGCTGTACGTACAATCTTTTAAATGTATAAAATTCGATGACTAGGGTGATTCTCCCACTGAATCTCGACGATGTGTCCATTTTGTTCACCAATTGCATTTGGACCATGGCAGCCTGGTAGCAAATTCTAATTCGGGAGATTGAGTACATGAAGTTGTTCTCTAGAAGAATAACTGTTTTGGTTGAGTGTGTTAGTTGTTAAAGTTTCTGCTCATTGTGCAACGAGAAAATAGCTCCGCGCTTCGCAGTAGCCTATCACCCCGCCTACAAAAACATTATGAGTAATACTGTATGCCTCATCACCTTATTTGGAGTTGTCCTCTGTTGCATGTTTCAGCGCATGGGAACACAACTCCGTTCCCTTGCCAATGTTTGTTAGGTGAACACAACTCCGTGTTTATCATGATTATGACCGTTTTACAGACTGTTCTTTATAATTGAGTTTGTGAACGGAGGAGATCTGATGTTTCACATGCAGAGACAGCGCAGACTGCCAGAGGATCACGCCCGATTCTATGCCGCTGAGATCTGCCTTGGACTCAACTTTCTGCATGAGAAAGGTAACTTAACCCCGATCCAATCACAGCACACATTGGGTTGACTTTGGTTAAGGGACAATAGGTTGACTTCGCGTCCCAGAGCAGCGCATGATCAAACTGCAACAAAGGTAAATGTTATCCTTCAGTTAATGACCTTATGGGGAAGTGACTGATAGAGAGCCAACCTTACATCTATCTGTTATTTTACAGAGTCACATGATTTTCTGTTAGCCGTTACATTGGTCCTTAATTCAAAGAACAAGACAAGAAGCAAAGATTCTGGATGGTCTTGTCCAATTTTTACTAGGAGTCCCTCATAATTACTAAGCTGGACATTGGAACAAAAACTATGAATCGAGTCAATTCAGACTCCTATTTCTTGTACTTAAAATTCAATTCATCTCCATTCTCCACCTTTGAATTTAATTCAGTTCAGATGGAGTATTCATAATTTGCTAAGATTTTTCGCAAACTCCGAACAGAAGCTGGTTTGACTCAATTCATTGGATCGATTTGTGCACCTCTGCCAAATCAATGGTCAAACCGATTCAACTCATTCTATGAATGTCACTGGTCTGATGTTGGACACTTTTTCCTCATAATCGCAGACGCGTGGCTGTAGGGAATAGTCATATTATTTGGCTTATCCGGCTTTTAGCTTGTCTGCCCATAACGTCGTCTGCGTATTACCTATCCCCCTGGGAATGCAAATATCCGCTAATTCAAGCAGCTTACTTCCTGTTAGCTCTTGGAGCTTATAATGCAGACAATTGACGGCCATGGCATGGCAGCAAGGCATTGTTTCCACTGTTACGCTCATCAGCTTACCAACCAGGGGGGGGGGAGGATGGTTTATTAGCTTAGTAGAATCGTGTGACTGCAAATTGCTTGGCGACAAACAAAGGAAAACATGTTCCAGTGTGAAAATGGGGCACTAAAAGCTCCCTTCGGTGTTCCTGTAAAAGAACGGGACTGATCACACATCATCTCCCTGCACCGATATACTTGGCAACTCCATCCCTCTACGTCCCTGCAGATTTTAAGCCATGGCCGTTTCGCTCACCCTTTTGGGTTCCCGAGATTTGATTGTTGTTCTCTTTGGAGTAGATACTCTAGACTTGAGTGAGAGAGGACTCTACAGATGGTTGCCCATTGAAATTGAGTGTTATGTTTTGTCACCTTAAACAGGGATTGTGGTTAATGTGGTCATTCTACTTAGGTGGTTAACCTCTGTGCTGAGGTGGCCTGTACTTTATGTATTATTTGAATAGGCTGGCGAAAGTGTAAGACCTCTTCCTGAAACCTTCCCACACTTGTGGTCATCCTGTAGAGCTAGTCAGTTGGTAAAAGTGCGGATTGGAGTCTCACTGCCTGGTGGGGCTGTTCCCTTGGTACGGGCCTTAAGCAAGCCCCTCACTCTAAAATGCTAGCGTGGGTTCGGATCACCACGGTAAAAAAATGGCGGTCTCGGTCACTCTACGCTTCATAGAGATTCACCTCTCCCTTCTTGAGAGGAGTAGCCGAGTTTCAGCGGGTTATGTGTAAACTGACTTAGGTTGATTGACCCACAACCTTGAGTGATGATACTGACCCGCACATGGTGCTTCACTTTAAACCATCACTGGTCATAATCAAGTATCTAACGCGGTAGCGCCGCCATGCGCAATTATATTATCATCCTGTAGAATTATCTCCCCAAGTAAAGGCTAATTGAAGAACTCATTCCTGGGACGCTGGCTGCATACTTAGCGTACTCACTGATGATCTGGCCACTCTTCTATTGATGCGCCGAGCTGATTGTTGTGTCAAAGGAAGGGCAGCTGTCGGCCATTTCCTGGGAATTCACGACGATCTTTCTGTGCCTGATGCCTAGTTGCCGCCGCTAGTCGTGATATCTCGATAATCTCGGGTCATGCGCCTGTCACCCCACTAATTAGTCACCGTCGCGTCTATTTTGGTACGTTGTCATTTCTAGGAATCATCTATCGCGATCTGAAACTGGACAATGTCCTTCTGGACAGTGAAGGTCATATCAAGTTGACTGACTACGGCATGTGTAAGGAGGGGCTGAATCCCGGTGATCGGACGAGCACATTCTGCGGCACACCTAACTACATAGCCCCTGAGATGCTCAGAGGTCAGTAGAACTTTGTCCTGACCGTCTGGGAAGTAATTTCGACCAGGGAAGCAATTTTTTATCATTCTAATTGACCATACGGATCTCCTTAGCCTGAAGCTTGTTGAACCTGTTAGCTAAGAGTCAGATGCTCACTATGGGAGCCCGTTGTGACCGGTATTCGAACCCGGCTTCTTACGGTTACGAGCCCGGTTTTCCAACCATCACCTCAGTTTGTGGGTGTAGCCTGTCACCAAGGAATATACCTTTCATTTAGCTAAGCCTGGTGATCAATCTGGGCTTAGGTTAGAGAAAAACCACAGCCCCTGGGTCTTCACCCAGCTAATCAGTCACCACTGAAGTTTATGGGTCTGGTTTTCATAATTTATTTTGAAAAGTAAATGTAGATAATTCATTAGGGCTGACAGGAATGAGATAAGGTTTCACCACACTGTGATACAGTGTTATAGATGGGCCGAGGAGGCTTTTTGTTTTTGATAGTTGGACCAGCTGCAAAACAAGGCAAAATAATGGATTCGGTCGAGTTTTTCACCCTGAAATATTTCCACATTGTGACGGTGCAAATGGAAAAGATTTTTCACACCTTTTTCTCAGTCAAGGCTGCACTAGAAATAACCACCCTGCTGACACACAAGTGCGTAGTTTTCGTTGCATTTTGGGAAGTGTTGACAGGCAGCACGCAGACTTGTGACGTAACGCTATAGCACAACTTCCGCTGCTGTCAACACTTGCTGCCGATTGTGATTTAGCCGTTGCGTTCCACCCCCTGATTACGATGTTTTGCCATCAGTTGGTTAGCTGACTCGGCTTTGTAAAGGTAAAGGTTGACCCTTGCCAACCCAACCTGTACCAGTTACAGTGTGACTGAAGTTAAGCCCTATTCTTCTTACTCACATCCTTCACCTTCCCCAGCTATGAAGAGAACCAGGTACCCATTACCTGCTGGGTGAACAGAAAGGGCTTTTGAGCAAACTGTATCTAAACCCCGAGACTTCAGCGCCAGTGCCGAGTGCTCTAACCACTCAACCACAGTGCCTTCCATTTCTGCTTGTAGGTGAAGAATACGACTTCTCGGTTGACTGGTGGGCGCTCGGCGTGCTCATGTTTGAAATGTTGGCCGGCCGATCACCGTTTGATATCGTCGGCAGCGCGGACAACCCAGACCAGAACTCGGAGGATTATCTCTTCCAAGGTATGCTCGGCTCACATACGAGTGCGTCAGCCAGCTCGCCAATGCGTGAAAATTAATACCGACTAATGATTTGGTCGCAGTCTGCAGGCGACCCACTCAATGTATGATTGTCTCGGTGTGAACACAGCCCCACAAACCTAACACATTTCACTAGCAGTTCTCTCTCCATTACAATAGTTCGGCTAGTGATGACAACTAAATCAGCCCCTAGTATGCTTTCTTGACTGTTAGGGTCACACTGTTGGGTTAGACATTAGCTTGGCGAGCGGGTCAGTATCAATGTTCTACTTCAAAATGAGACTTGTTTTGACCTAGGAATACAGTGAAGAGCTCATACAACGGGAGCCTCCATGACCGAGACTTGAACCCGGGTTCTCACGGTTGCGAGCCCAGAGCTCCATCACTGAGCTATCATATTATCCCATAGCCTGTACCTATAATAATTAGCTTCCGGTCAGGGAACTGTAATCATTGAGCCCGTACAGCTAATCGCTGTCGGATTAAGCGTACGCCATCATTTGAATGCCATACAGTCATGAGCCGTATCTGTCTCCAATATCAAGAGTGTAAGTAAGTAATTAATGTTAATCCCTAAGTCCATCCGTAGGTTGGGTCTGTGCCAATCAACCTGATCCGCTTTAGTCGATGGGTGCTCACTTGCAGGTGTGTCCTTAATGTCTCCAGCAATAAGATAGGAGGACGGGGGAGCGGGGGAGCGGGGAGCTCAGTGCTAGAGCGCCAGGCTCGCAACTATGAGAGCCTGGATTCAAATCTTGGTCATGGCGGGCTCCTGCTGTCAGTATGAGCTCTTCACTAAGCCTAGCCGAAAACAAGAGTGAGCCTCACGACGAGGTGGAACGTTCATAGTGTTCCATGCTAAGCCGTAACTGGTGACAAAACAGTTAAATCTAACCCGGCAGCTGTTCCATATCGGTTATGACATCATGCGAGAAAAAGAAATTTTGGGTATGAGGAAATGGACTTGTGCATCACCTGATGATGGGACATAGAGTTGCCCTAATTCTATAGCCAGTCACGTTATTTGTCTCAAGATGTTATGCAAGAAAATGACAAATGTCCCCGTTCTCTCGTTTTAGTTATTCTTGACAAAACGATCCGCATACCGAGATCGCTGTCTGTAAAGGCTGGAAGCGTTCTCAAGGGATTTCTCAATAAGGTTAGCCTATGATTAATATAGTCATCGGCCTGATTTATCTGCTTTGTATTGTCTATATGAGCAGCTCGCCAGGGCCCCACAGGTGTCCAGTCTGGTGCCTGCTTGGCTGTCTTGGCATTTTCGTTTTGCCTGCGCACTTTCCATTCAATTCCCATCCCGCACCTCGCAGAGGGTTAGGTATACATGTCCGGATTTGTGTGCGGCACGTATGTTATCCAGCCAGGGTCACTTTTAAGACCAGAACGCGAAGCCTGATTAGTTTTAGGCGGCATTGTGTTGTCTGTGCAATGTCAAAATAATGATGCTATTTTGGGGTTATCTGTACGCCGGTGAGATCGGGTTCTGTGTTTTGGTCACGCATTGTTTTCGTATCGGAGTTACATTTTCTCTATTGATGCCTCAGGGCCAGTGCATCGGTTGGCGATCCGGTGTCAAGGGGTTGGCACCGCATTGCGATGCTTGATCTATCAGCCGTCTTGGCCACATTCCGAAGCGTCTAGGCGTGTCACTGGGTGAATATCTGAACGCTAATGACGGCCTGGCCTTACTTCTGACTGACAGATCAGTCTACCTTCTATTCCTATATGTATTGTTGCGGCTTAACTAGTTAATGACTGCCTTACATGTGCTTACAGGTGCCCCTGCCATGCAGTGGCATGTGCTTACAGGTGCCCCTGCCATGTAATGGCATGTGCTTCCTGGCTAGTGATATGCCTTCTGACTTCGGACTGCATATCATTGTAACAGGTGCTCGCTGCTTCAATGCGCCTTGCTTGAACAGGTGCTCCGATCTTCCATGTGTTGCTTGACATGGGTACCTTGTTCACTGTGTCGTGCGCTTGCAGGTGCCCGAGGACAGACTGGGCTGCCATCCTCAGACTGGCTTCGCCGATATCCAGTCACACCCCTTCTTCAGATCCATCGACTGGGAGCTGCTGGAAAGAAAACAGATTACACCGCCCTACAAACCCAGCGTGAAGAGCGATCGCGATCTTGAGCACTTTGACCCCCAGTTTACTAGCGAGCCTGTCACTCTGACACCCGATGACAGGTTAGTACATTGCCCTTTGTCATACCCTGTGTCCTATTACGGGAGGCGTACTAGTGCCGGGTTTTAATCTTCAACACATGACAGCTCGTCTGACTTAATACAGCCCCACCCCGGTCCTCTAACACCAAGCCTCTCAATGGGAAACACATGGTCGTCTAACTGGGTAACACAGCCCTGGCCCTCTAGCACCCAGCCTGTCTCGAGTGAACTCTAGGGGAATCATGTGCTCAGACAAGCCGGACTCAACTTACCTGTGAGGTAGGGGCTTAGACATTAGACAAATAGGATTGTGTGCTACCGGGAGGTCAAGTATCGGTCATCTGTATACAATGTCGCGACCCACACTTTATCTTTTTTGCAGCGATACAATAGCCAAAATCGATCAGTCCGAGTTTGAAGGATTTGAGTATATTAATCCGCTACTGATGAGCAGTGAGGAAGCAGTATAATGAGTTATCGTCAGCCAGACAGACGCCAAAAAATCACCACTCCACCACCGCTCTTCAGGACCAAACCGTTTTATAGATATTGTATCATTTTGGGCTCTCTCAGCCCGTTTAGTCAGTCGTCATTCTGCCCTCACTCTCATAGCTCGAGTATGACTTCACGCCGCCGCATCCTTACTCATTATTTGGTGCAATAATAAGATAAGAACTTTCTGTAAATAGTTTTGTGTTATATACTCATGTCACAGCCAAATAATGTCATGTTTTAAATATTTATTATACTCTTACTTGTTAATCCGGAATAAAGTCCGCGCTACGCCAGACACCCGTATTTTATGAGTATGTTTAAGTTCGATCCATCCGCCCCAGGCACTCAGTTAGTCATTTCCTATTATTGGGGTGAATAAATGGGTTGCCCAGTAGGAATACCTTTTACAGCTGCTGCAGCTAGTAGTAACATTGTCTTTCATTTGTTAGAAGGAATGTTTGGACTATAATGGAGCATTATGTAGCTCTTTTTACGGACGAAATAGTTACTCCGAGGCAGTGATCGTTCAACTCAGCCTTCAAGCCGTTGCTTCAAAGTCGGTGTAATGACCCATAGACATACAGTTTGTGTCTATAGAATGAACCCATATAAACGGTATTATAAAATCTCAGAACTAGCATGATGGCATGAGCAATATGTAGCTCGTTTTACTGAAAGAATAGTTTCACCAAGCCCAGTTAGCCAATTAAGATTGAGGTTTTACTACTCCTTAGCTGGTGTATGGAATCATAGAGACACAGCTTGTGTCTATAGATTTGAACCCGCACAGAATATAATAGAAGTATGGTGTGATGACACCATTATTGTACAGTTCAGTGCATTTGACAAAGTGTGTAACTGGTTTTGCATCATAATCCATAACTCGTCACTGTTGGGTACTGTTTGCGCTAATGTTGAGCTGTCAGACTATTGGAAAACTGTTTACGCTAAAATTGTGAGTAGCCAAGATTATTGATTGTGAGTTGGCTATTGACTGGCCCCAATATAAGTGTACTGGGCAGCCTGCCGCATTAGCGACTCATAACAAAGCATGAATTAAAACTCAAACTCACTACTTGCTGTTAAACCTACTAGATGAAAACAAGATTTCCTTCACGGTGTAAAAGAATGTGGGCCGCATGGAATGACTTGTTGTATATTCCCGGTCTCTCCAGCGGGATTAGAGGGTCCGGGGTAAAATCGATTATGTAGAGGCTCTATCTGTCAGGTTATGTCATACTGACCGGCAATCAATAGACAAACCCAAAAATGGTAAACAGAGAAATCGATTTATAATGTCTACACGCATCCTGACACATGAAAGGGGATACACACCCAGGCAGCCGATTTGTGGAGACACACCCAGGCAGCCCGCTATCCCCCCACTCCGCTATCCCGCCACCCCCCATCCCGCTATCCCGCCATCCCGCTAT
>Ga0224511_10005311_pt1 | contig 10062 bp, 11 predicted proteins | sample SF_May12_sed_USG_2_FD_169988 | JGI IMG/M metagenome (GOLD analysis project Ga0224511, IMG submission 169988) | Sediment microbial communities from San Francisco Bay, California, United States - SF_May12_sed_USGS_8_1 | ecosystem: Environmental > Aquatic > Marine > Sediment | place: USA... | reverse complement strand
GATTTTCTTGCTTGTTTAAAGTAATTTATTGGATTATTTTAATATTAAAACATATATTTCATAACTGGAAATATTTATTACTAAAACAAATGTTTTTTTACAAATACTTATGTTAAAAGAATCGGAATCGGAATAGTAAAGAATCGGAATCTTTTCATAAGTATTCGAATAGAACCGGAACCGTTTTAAATCTCACGATGCCCCTATGTATTGTACTTTGTATGTCTAAATGTTACCTTCGTTAAATAAAGTTATAATTATTATTATAATTATTATTATAATAATTATTATTATTATGCCACGGGCCCGCGGCATACCATAGCCGTGTTGTAACCTTTTTATTACATATCTTCGAATATCAATCACAGTATTTTACTCTTTGTTAATATTTCGGCACAAGGGCCATCATCAAAATACAAAAAACTATAAAATATCTACACCTTGCTTTATAAAAAAATGGCGTAACGTCAAAATATATCAATAATATTTCGAACGTCAAAATATGGCATAAAATTGCGATAAATATTATTGATATGAACAGTGAAGACCAATACAGACAATCAGAGCATTATAAGATCAATACGCAGATGGTGACGAGGATATTTATGATTATGAGGGCAAAACTGATGATGATGATGATGATTGATGATGATGATGAGTATTATGCTGCCAATGATGATGCTGAAAATTATGTTGCTACAATAACTACAGAATAAACATGATAATTGAATGAAAACTTCATGTCAAAACTGTCGTCATTAAAATCATTTATATAATGAATAATAATATATAATAATAAAATATATAAACCAGTTATCTTACAATAAATTTAATGATGATAATGATGATGATGATGATGATTGTCGATTTTTGTCCTTGTGTTTAGTCCAGTGTTACACTTCTGTATCCAGCCCAGCTCCTTTATCCTCCTGTACCACCTGGAAGCATATTGTATACGTTCCAACACGCACACTTCAATATCATCTGGACCATAGCCCAAACTGCAAAAGTGTTCTGCAATTGGTTTATCTCTCCTCAAGCGTACATCGGCCTCATGTTCTTTCAGTCTTTCTTTTTAACGTTCTTCCAGGCTCGCCCAATTACACTCCATCTTTTTGCATCTGAGACAGTTGATACCGTACAAAACGTTCCACATTCCGCATTATTGTCTTTGATCAATCTGTTCTGGAATCCCATCGTCCCAGTGCTGTCCTCTCTTCAACATTTCACACACAATACACTTCTTTTGGCATCTTACTACAGAAGTAGTCAAATCTCTCATGACTCTGTTTGTTTTCCCATGAACTAATGTGTCCCCTAGGTTTTTAGATTGACTTTTGTTTACATTTGAAAATGGTTCATGCGCTAGGGGGCGTCAGTGGTGTGGCACCTTTCATTTCCACTGGTGAAAAGCTTCAATAAAACCAAGGCTGCTGTTTTCTTATTCAGACCCTGTGTCCTGAGGGCTTCCCTTTCTTCAGTTTTCTACCCCGTCGGTATGCAACAAGCGGAATTTCTTGGAAAAATCTTTCTCATGCTTTCTGATCGCTGTAGTTCTGGCATTTTCTTTCTGAAAATACTTCGAACATCTGGTAAGCGGCTGGAGTAGGTCAACACACGGGGCACCCTTTCCATTCTCTTTTTCTTTCGTGTATTATGCAGAAGACCTTCTCTATCTTTCTGATCTGCCTTCTTGAGTTGTTGTTCAACAAATTTTCCGCTGTATCCCCTTTTCCCTCAGGTGTTTCTTTAACTGCTGTCGATGGCGCATGTAGTATTCCGCCTTTGAACAGATTCTTTTCAATCGTATTCCTAATCCATATGGTATGGCCTTTTCAACGCTGTTCGGGTGATCTGATTTGCAGTTGACATAAATGTGTTTGTCAGTTGGTTTTGTGTACAAGTCAGTTGTCACAAATCCATGGCCATCTACTTTCGTGCGTGTCGAGGAATACACCGATTGACAGTTTTCGCAAGGTCAAGGTCGTATTAATTTAGGTTCCCGGTTGTGCGAGTAAAATCAGCGTCAGCCATCTTCAATGATTACATGTTGCTACGCGAAAGAGAGAACGTCGATTCGATCTCAAACCTTTATCTGGGTTGATGTTATTAATACAACCGTAGTTTATCACTATTGAATTTGTTAATACGTAATACTCACAGTGAAATATATTTACATGTTATATTAGCTAGTTTTCTTGATATTATAGCCGGTGTGTGTGGTGATCTTCCACGTTATCATATACCGTTTAAGGGTAAGTAGTAAATCCATGGCCTTTTTATGTTATGTTTGTAGCAAACACTTGTCAAGTATTGCTGGTTTACATTTTCAAATGTGTATTTTCTGAAAACATGTGTTATGAGAAAATATTTGTCCACTTGTTACACTGGGTCAAGTTGTAGTGGGTGGGGGAGGGAAGGGGTGTAAGCTTTCATCGGCCTCAAACTTTAACTCCTTGAACGCTTGTGTTTATATTTGGTTTCTGTTCCCATTTCTTCAGAGGGTTTTGATTTCCTGGATATCTCTACATTCCAGCACTCATCTACCAAACCATATGAAGTAAACATGAACTATAAAAAAACCTGTATATTTTCAATATAGAACTATATATTTCTTCAGAGTCAGAAACGTACTGTGCCCACTTGGCGTCCCCGGTCCCATCCCCAAGCATTGCATCTCTAACAAGGATACGAGTATTCATGTGAGGTATGTTTTTGACAGCATAATTGTTTTATATTAGGTTTTAACCAGTGACTCAGACTTGCTGGAAATGTTTTATAACACTGACTGTAGAGGGGTTGATACGGTGAAATAAAAGAAAGTGTTATGACTCTTAGAGAGGATGTGCCTTCATGCCAAGGTTTGTTGTTTCTTAAATTTCTAATGTCTATCTCAATAGTTTCAGAGACAGAAACGTGTCGTTCCTACCCGGACCCCTCACCATCCTTACGCAGCAAGATTATTTTCTTCACTTGTCCAAAGCCAAACCCAATGTGAAGCTTTTTGAGGTAGATTGAAAGAACCTTGTATCAATATTTAAGTTTTTAAGATCAATGAATGGTAATCCCTCTGTTAGACTTCAAGTGGTATGAAAATTAAACAAATGTGTTTTTCTACATTCAAACTTGAGAAATCTATAAATAGCCTTTAAAGAGGACTTGTGCCAATGGTAAAGGACTAGCTAAACTAATTTGTTATTTTATGATGTGTAGTGGATGTATGGAGTATTATCATGTTTGATTGTATTTCAGTCTGTGTTACAGATTTCACGACGGATGACCTTGGTGACATGACCCTACAGACTTTCAAGCTGTGGTCAATCCATGCTTTAAAAGTCTTCTTGGCAAAGAAAGACCACCCTGTCACTGGATCATTTGATGAACTTGTAGCTAGGTTAGTATCTTATGCTTTTGTTAAAACAATTTTTTAGATTAATGTTGTGTTTTGTTATTTGATTTGTTGAAAGTTCATAAAGTTGGTGACAATAAGTTGGTTGGATACCAATGATACCCCTGCCTCAGAGCAGATAATACCACGTTAACATGTAGTTAAAACATGTTGTGGGGGGACCAATAGCCTTTGAACTTATTTCTGTAATTCTGTAAGTCATACACTTGAACAATTAATCGGACACCTGATAATTTAATTTGTTTTTCATTTTACTTATAGTAATTTTGTATTGTTTGCAATTTCCATTCAATAAAGAAAATCCATTGCGATTGAAATGAATATTTGTACAACTGACTATTGTATGTAATCAGGTGTGTTCATTTTGCACAGCCTTCTGTGCATGGGAAGACAAAGTGCCAGTGAAAGAAGATGGTGAGGAAGGTGAGATGCGTCTTCTTGAGTACAAATCCAAGCTTTTCCTTTCTGGAGACTGCTTGCCGGATCCATTTACATTGAAGTCTGGGTGGATTGGCGAGAAAGATGGAAAGAACAGATGGCCATCCATATACATCACAGATATATCAACGTATATAGAGGGATGCTCCCCTAGAGAACTTGTCACCCGGCTCATGGGGGAATATAAATTAGGCAAAGCCTAACGCTATTTCTATAGTGGCTTGGTGCGCGAGGTATTTATCCATGACATTGGCCCAAACAGTGAAAATGTTTTCTGAAATTCAAGGTTACACCCTCACAGGGAATAAACAATGCATGTTATAATGTTTGGGTTTGTGTTAAGAAGGACTCGGAATTGCAACCTGGCGGGGAAATATTCAGTGCATACTGTTAATTAGGGCTGGGACGATACAGTCCGTATCGATACAATATCGATACAGAGGGCAACCGATACGTATCGATACGGTCATCCTGTCGTATCAATACACAAATATGGTAATTGCCGCAAAAATTAAACAACTATTCCGGAAAGAAAGTTCTTGTTTTCTTAAAACAAAATCTTTAAACATTTATCATCACCTATCTGTTTAATGAATTTTTTTTGTAAAAACTGAGTACTGAAACATTTAGAACTGTCTTCTTTTAAAATGACAACATAATATAAGTATGTATGTGTTTTGTGACTAAATACAATGACAACTATTTAACTTATATACAGATATGTGTTCCCTTAGTTATGTACATGTGTATCGTATCGAATAAGTATCGTATCGGCAAGGTCCGTATCGAATACGTATCGTATTGGCTGCTGACCGTATCGTCCCAGCCCTACTGTTCATGTACTGCTGGCATTGCTGGTTTGCAAGCATGCAGTAAAAACAGGCCAGACTCTTCTGTCATGCACCAGCAAGCCATGCCAGTGGAACATGCCAAAGTCCAAGCCAGTCTTCCCGCCGCAGACAGCCACCAGTGTCTCGTGGTGACGTGGTTGGCCAGACAGAAAATCCTGAATGGTTTCAGCAGCGTAAGGGGAGACTAACAGCCAGCATCTTTAAAAGGGCAATAACAAAATCAGACCGTTTACAGAACAATAACACAATTGACTTTTCAAATCTTGTAGAAACTGTTCTTGGTAAAAAAATATTTTCCAACAAAAGCAATGAAACATGGAATTTCTCTGGAACCTTACGCCAAAACGCAGTACAACACATTAATGAGAAAACATCATAAAAAGTTCAAAAGCAACAACACAGGCCTGCAAGTATCATCTAAATTGTATTTCCTTGCAGCCAGCCCCGACCTTGAAACAATGTGTGAATGCTGCGGTGAGGGTCTTTGCGAGATTAAGGGCCCAGAGAGTGTGAAAGACCAACAGCCAAGTCATGAAAATGTTCCATACCTCATAAAGTCTGAAAGGAGAATAACTCTGGACAGAAATAACCAGTATTACTACCAAGTGCAGGGTCAATTGGCAATATGTAAACGGCTACACTGTGATTTTTTTGTTTTACTTACCATGGGAATGTGTGCATACGCATACCATTTAACGAAGAGTTTTGGATGCAAGTAAAACCAAAACTTTCATGGTTTTGGCTGCATCAAGTTGCACCAGTTTTACTTAAAACATCAGTTGAAAGCCAAGATAATGTCACACAATTAGCCGAGTCTTCAATTCCATCCATAGAAACAATTGATTCTGAAAGTGAAACTGTGCTGCCGCAAAGGAAACGTGTAAGAAGCTGTCTTCGTCTTACAAATCATACCACAAAGCAGCCCCTCTTGTTTCTTTATGGAGTGTGTGGGAGTGAATGCAAGGACAATCCTGAGGATGCAAATCAACAGTCAATCCGTTGTGATATTTGTGATGTGTGGGCGCACTAATGTTTGTGCTGGACTAACAGATGAATCTGTAAAAAACATTGACAAATGGTGTTGCCAAAAATGTAAAATGTAAAAAACACACCATATCTTACTGAACACAGTAATATAACATGACACTGAACACCTGTTTATTTCAGTAATATTTATGTATGTTTTGCAATTGAATGATTGTTTTGATGCCACATATCTGTACACATGTATTATATAGTAAGTTCTTCATAGAGTAGCTTATCAAGACACTTTTAAAACATAAACTTTATAAAAACCTGTTGAGCAATTCATTGTTACCAATATATTGTCATACATAAACATTGCCCCTTTAATTTTATGTCAGTATGTAAGAAGGGACATACATTTGCACTACATATCAAATCATATTCAAACAGAACAAACAATATTGTACATTTAAATTTAAGGTATGACCATCCTAATAGACTATGAAGGATACACATTTGAACTTTTTATAAAAAAAATAAACAAGTTTTTTTCATTAAACTATGATATATATTATGCTTTTACTTTGAAACCGTAGGAAAATCTTTTTAAAATGCAAGTTGCCTATATTTGCTTAAATTAAATTAAAGGGAAGTAATTTTACACTTTATTAGCTCCCTTGAATATAAATAAAATGAAAATTTTCAATCTTGTTTATAAAATCAAAAATCCAAAACTGAGAAAAGTTGTGCGGTGGATCGTCTTAAAATGCCATATATTTAAATAAAAAAAGTTTATAAAATTCTTTCCTAGCTGCAAATATGTCGAACTTCTTGACTGCTTTGTTAACAACATATTGTTTTGCAAATCACCTCAACTTTTACAAATTAATTAATTTTAAGCATACACACCTTATCTTACTGAACAAAGTAATAAAATATGTAATGAAAAATGGTCTGACAATGAGTGAAATGTTAAATTTTATATAGTTAAGTAACTATACTATGCGTTGTGAAGAATAGCTCAACAATAATAATTTACATTCATGTTGAAACAAATTATGTTATAAAACTATATCTTGAATATAACTTGGTGAGCTTTCAACAAATTTATTTTGTTCTTTTTCTGCCACACCTGCCATATTTCCAGTTGCTGTTCCTATTCCATTGACTAGTGTTCTGAACGGGTTGCCTTCTTTATGGATCTTTGGGTTACCTTTTAATTTTGCTTCGGTTGAATGTGTCGAAATTAGGTAGCCTCTTAGTTGATGACAAATGTGTCCATCTTTGTAGAGTCGGTTCGCTGTCTTTTTCACGAATTATCGGCTTCCATTTCTTTTTCCATAATGTATGTGTTGGTATAAACAACAACCACTCCAGAACCTTAGTCCGCTGGTCGTATCACTACTGCTGCATCGTTTAGAATGGTTTTAATGGCATTCTGTTCTTTTTTGTTGATGTATCAATGGCTTAATAGTATCTTTTAATCAATGTATTACCTCTTTTCACTGCTTCTATAATTTAATGAGTCCAAGTGTTAATCTCTTCCGGGTTCTGGAGTAAAGTCACTTTCTTTTCGGTTTGTTTGAGTACTTTCAAACACTCAAATAGTTATTAAAATGCTTATGAAAATTGAAAAGGGAGGTAATGAAAAACTGTCGTTAAAAGTCGTAGTGTACGTTTTATTTGTTTTTTATACCTGCCAAATGACTTCACAAATGATGACGGCATTTCAAGAGTTGTTTACAAACAAACCGATGAGAGCAAAATGTTATGTAAAAATGTTATATTTATCTGTAATATTTGCGTCTTTGTGACTTTTTTACCGAGTTAAAATGCCAATCGTCAATAAGAAGGTATGATTCTTATTTTTTTTAATTATTTATCTTTGTGAAATTGTTATGCAACTATAAACTGATGATAAACGGTCGTAAACATCGGCGCGTCATTAGATCGTGTGCCAGTACGGCAGTATTGGCCCTCCCGGAAGTAGAAAACCCTTATTAGGCATGCCTGGCATTTGAAATACCGTATCAGTTTTTATTCAATGTAAATTTGTTACTATTTATAGTAAGGTATGTTATAAAATATTATATTTCTCTCAAGGAACAATGCGCAACAATCGTCAGATGCCGGCCCTTATCAAGAACGCTAACCCAAACCGCGGTCAACGGATGAACGTCCGTCAAGGCAGAGTGATGATGGTAGCGCACAAGGATGTCTGTCGACAGAAGCCCGTTCGTGTGCTGTCCACGACCATCAACGCCAGAAGCGAGAACGGTCGGCCTGCCGCAGTTCAGCACTACAACAAGACCATGGGCGCAGTGGACTACGGAGACATGTTAATGAGTTTTTACAACGCAGAACAAAAGACTAATCTAAGGTGAATATAATCTGCTAGTATAATGCTATTTTATGTTTTCTTTACAAACTGAATTAAAATCGAATTTGTGGATGTTAAAACATTTAAAAGTTTATATTACAAGAATCAGCGTTTCTGTAAAAGGTCGGAATCAGCAACGTTACTGATGTGTCTGCAGTTATAGAAGAGAGAGGCGTCGCCGATCGAGCTCAGTATTTTCGGTGTGCGAGCGAGGCGTACACCGACATTGTTTTAACGGACATGTGTGCGCAGGGGAATTATGTTGTTAGTTCACTTTACATTGTTTGTTTCATTTTTGGCGTGTTTTTTTTGTACGTTTACCCATTATGATCAATTGCTTTGATAAAACGATATTTGATTATATCGTTTGATTGTTCTTATTGTGTTTTCAATTTAATATCCACTTTGCTTTATTTTTTAGTTAAACGGTTTATAAGGCGAACCTGTGTTAATAGTTTTTTTATATAACTCCAGCAGTACTGCGCGTGCGAGTAAGTTCAGACGATTGACTACAGCAAAGACAAGATTTCATTGTTATCATTAAAACAACTTGCATTGCCTAGTATTAAAAGAACGTTTTCCCTTATTTATAATATACCTATTATAGATTTAGTAATCAAAACTGCATGCTTCTTTTTCACTCTTAATGTCTAAAAATATTAGAAAACACTAGAACAAATGCTTAATCGGCCATTTACAGCATGTTGTTTATCCAATGACGTCATCTTTAGTTACATTATGACGTCATTGGCAAAACTGATGTGACAATCTGAACTTCTTTGCCAATTCTGCCTAATCGGCGATCGTGCAAAGTATAGCATTCAACTGATTAAAGGGAAAGCCCTCAGGAAGCATAGCCTGCACGAGAAAACAGCAGCCTCGGTTTTATTGAAGCTGTTCATCAGTAGTAATGAATGATGCCACACCACTGACGCCCCTAGCGCATGAGCAGAACTCCATTTTCAAATGTAAACAACATACATAAATTATATTCATTAGTTTGATATTTATGTCCTCAGAACAAACCGTAGTAATGAAAGTAAATAACAAAACATAAACACAAGTACAATCCTTTTATTTAACGTTTCCGTTAAATAATATAAAAAATCATAAAAACTAGCCGCCCGGTACTCTTCAACACACCGGTGCCGTCTGCTGCATGCTGCGTGCAGTCCCCGCCCAGAAATCCCACAAGCCTGGCGTGGTCTGAGCTGTCGCTGCACACCAAGCAGTCCTTCATCTAACCCCCAGTTTCGTTCGTAAAGTGTATGCATGGTTGCGAGAATGCAAAATGATAATGTAGTCAGCCAATATAAAAACAAATCAATCAAGAAATTGTGTTTCGTTAAAAAAATTACAAGTACACATTTCACTTACTGGGAAGCAGCAACAGGTGTTTGGCGTTTGGTACTCGGTGCCTGCGCTGCCCGCTTCCCCGAGAGGCCAGATGATCGGCCGCCAGCTGCTCAACGACGTGCTGGGTAAACTGAAATCGGCTAAGGTGTGGAGTGTCTGCTGTGGTCTGGTCATATAAAATGTAAGCATTCAATAGCATCCGTCTTACGATGTTCATCGCTATCTTCTTTTACACCATAGCCGTCTTCCACTTGTCGCTGTTGAAGCGCAGCATCATGCCGTTCGACCCCCATGAAGCTGTTGTACACGAATATAGCCAATGGTTTTCCGTTTGTGTCTCCTGCAGGAGAGTACGTTGTCAGCATTCTCACTGGTTTCCGCCGGTTTTCGGGAGGCTTGTACGTAAGGGCCAGAATTGGTCCACCGTATATACCGTCTCATTCCGGTTAATTCCCGTGGTCTCATGGTCTGTCTACATAATAGCTAGCTTGTACTCAAAATAGCCCACGATATAATTAACACTACACCATGATTATTTAAAGATTGTGGCTACAATTTCTTTTTAACGAGTATAAAATGAGTATACCACCGCCTAAATGCGTCTAAAACCCGGCACCCGGAACCATTTTTTTCGATGTGATCCGTTTCAGGGTGCTAACATT